>SAMEA3663299__coassemble_47_pt1 | contig 83543 bp, 65 predicted proteins | sample SAMEA3663299__metabat2_low_PE_003 | metagenome-assembled genome bin SAMEA3663299 (sample SAMEA3663299) | pig gut metagenome | biome: pig gut; feature: pig-associated habitat; material: faeces | place: China | collected 2013 | reverse complement strand
ATGGGAGTCGAAAAATTAATCGTTAAAATTTACCCCGTTCATAAGTTGGCCCTGCCTTTCAGGGGAGGCTTGACCTTTAAATCAAAACCTCAGTACACACGACCGTTTCAGGGCCGGGATAGTGACCACCCCGTCTTTGACCGTCAGCTCCGTGTGCGTGTTCGTCCACGGGTCGTAGCAATCCAGTGTCCCGGCCGCGATCCCGTCGAGTTTCACGGTCACGTTCTGCCGGGTCTCCACCGGTTTTTTCTCGATCAGTTCTTTCTTCGAGTCGTTCTCCCCGTCCCGGATCCAGACCAGCGTGGTTTTCGTCCCTTTCAGACCGTACAGGCGCAGGCCGTTCTGCTCGGAGGTGAACGGCTCGAACGCCTCCTCGATCGGGTTCACGCCCTTGATCGCTTCGGTGAAACGGCCGATATGCCACCACAAATCGTGCTTTTCGAGGTAAATATTCCAGTGCCAGCAGTGGCCGGAACCGGCCGAGCCGGTGAAGAACGGCGCAAACAAAATGTCGTGGAACAGAACGCCCTCCGTGTCGATCTCATAAAGCTCCGACGGTCCCGAGTGCCGGCTTTTCACCGCGCCCAGCTCCGTGGCGAGGATCGGCTTCTTCACGCCCCACGCCCTCGGAGTCTGTACCGCGCTGGCGCAAAGCTGGTCCATAGGCGCCTGGCAGATCGGCAGCGGTGCGCCCGGGTCGTAGTAGCGGTGGATCTGGAGCAGAATATTTTTCGGGATCTTCGTGTACTCGACGTTGCGCTGGTACTGGACCTCCGAGTCGAAACTTCCGAGCGACTGGAAAACCATCTGCTTCGGCTGCATGGCGTTCACGCGGTCCAGCATGAAGTACGTCCACTCGACCGGGAAGTAAACCTCGTTCCAAAGTTCCCAGCCGTAAACCGCCGGGTGTGAGCCGAATTCTTCGATGTACTTCGCGGTCCGGGCGAGGTAGTACGCCCTGCCCGTTTCGGTGTCGGTGAAGCCCTGCATGTTCTTGAGCGTTTCCCGGTAGATCGGTTTGCTGAACGTGACGTGACCGTTTTCCCACGGGCCTTCTTCGCCCAGTTTGCGGAAGTGCTCGATGCAGAGTTTCAGCCGAATGCCGTATTTTGAGGCCAGATCGAGCATCCGGCGCACGTTTTCGATCTTTTTAGGGTCGAAATGCCCCGGTCTTTCCGTTTCGATGTCAAACTGCGGCATTCCGAGCCAGATCCGGGCGTAGTTTCCGCCGTTTTCCGAGATTTTTTGGAAGTAAAACTCCAGCCGCTCCAGCGCTTCCTCATCGCTGAGCAAACGCACGGTCGTTTCGCCGGCCGCGTTGGTTTGGGCGTCGCGCAGAATGCAGAGGTTCGTCCCGATCGGAATGTACGGCGAGCCGTTCGTCAGCTCGAGGTACGACGGGTTTTTGACCGAAACACGGACGTACGATTCCGCGTCCGGGACCGATTCGGGCCTTAACTCGTCACTGACGGCGACCAGGTCGGGAGTCATGCTCCAGACGCGCGGACGGCGGGCCTTAATGTCCTCCGGGACGGAACTGACTGGCCGCAGAACGAATTCCCAGCGGTCCATTTGCATGTACGCGCGGCCCAGCGGGACCGGCAGGGCGTACTTCTGGGCCTCGGCGTCAAGTTTCAGCTGCCACGGCTCCGGGCCCTCACCCCAAATCACGGCCTGAAACGCGGGCGCGGCGGCTTTCAGCGCATTCCACGCCGGGACCGATTCGAGCGTCGGAGCGGCCGAAACCAGCACGAAGAACGGCTTCTTGCGGGCTTTCCACGCCTGGATCTTCGCGTCGGTCACGGCATCGGTCAGAATGAAGTCCGCGCGTGGCGTGGAAATTTCTTCGTTCCAGCCAGTGGCCCACGTGATGGTTCGGGCGGGCAGGCTCGCGAGTTTCGGAAAATCCTCGCTCTCGCAAACTCCCGGAACGACGAAATGGACCAGATTCGGGTTCACGCACGGCGGGTTGGGCTTCTGGGTCCAGACGAAGCGGGAGAGTTTTTTCTCCGTCGGTTCGGGCGAAGCGGCGGAGGTCGTTTCCTCTTGGGGTTTGGCGGGTGAAACCGCGTCCGGAAGCGGAGCCAGACCGGAAGCGACCGCGTTGGCGTAAAGCCGGATCAAATGCGCGGTTTGGCCGAGGTATTTGGAGCGGAGACCGCCCACTTTCAGCGTTTCTTTCAGGGGTTCACGCGCCTCCGCCGGAAGTGGAAGGTCCGGAAGAACGGACTCCGCGATGAGAAGCTCCGAGAAATCCCGGAGGCTGGACCGCCCGACGGTCAGCTTGGGGAGGCGTTTCTGCGAAAAGGCCGAGCAGACCCGGATCGCCTCAAGGATCCGCGCCCTGCGCTCCGCGTCCGGCTCGGTCACGTACAAAACTTCCAGCGAGCAGGCCATCTGGTAAAGACTGTAGCTGGGGATCCACGCGTTCGTCTCGTTTTCCGGTTTGTTCGGCAAATCGAGGCTCTGAGCGATTGCTTCGTCCAAATATTTGAGGCACTCTGCGCGGTATTTCTCCTTCCCGGTCAGCTGCCACGCGGCGGCGTAGATCATCGGGAGGCGGGCCCACTCGTGCGCGTAAACCTTCCACATTTTGTGCAGTCCGCGCGGGTCGTGAAGTCCATCCGAGCGCCGGATCGACCAGTCGTTTTCCGGCGTGATCTCGTCGATGAGCGAGTCGGCCAGAACGGTCAGAAGCTCCTTGATCTCTGCGCGGTCCTCGGCGGTGCTTACCGGGCAGAAATAGTACGCCCAGATCGACTCGACGTAATGCGTGTACTGGTCGCGGGACGACGTGACGTAAGTGGCGGTCGGATCATCGGGATGCACGCCGCGGGTGACGTAGCCGCGGATCCGGTGGGCGCTCCCGATGTTGCGCATTCCGAGCCAGGCGTCACGAACCAGCGGCGCGAGCGCGTCGTCGTGCGTCCGATTGTAGAGCCGGACCAGACCGTAAAGAAGCGTCCCGGAATAGAGCGCGCAGTCGTCCAGCCCCGAGCCGTAGCCGACCGGGTTGGGGTTCAGGTCCCGCACCATTTCGGGAGTCGGAAGTTGAGAAACGTCGCGGCCGTAAATCAGGTGCGTTTTGGGCGAGTAGCACGGCCCCGGATCCTGCAGGATCTCCAGAAGCGTCCGGTAAAACGCCTGGCTTTCGTCCGGCGTCAAAACCGGCTCGGCCGCCTGAAGGGAAGTGGAAAAAGAAAGGAAAATCAAAAGAACGGGAAGGAAGTGTTTCATGGCGAGCATTAAAAGAAAGGAGGGTGGAATCAGACGGGAGTCCCGCTTTCGCGAGACTCCCGGGTTTCGGCGTTTCAAATCTTACAAATTATCGCGGTAGCGCTTCGCTCTTTCAACCTGGTACTGATCTTTGCAGTTCCGAATGATCTCTTCCAGCACCGGGCGGAAGAAATCGGCGTTCGGCTTGCGCACATTATCGTGGTGCGCAATGTCGAGGAACGCGCGGTAAGCGTCGAACTGGAGCTCCGGATCGCCGAAGAATTCCATCGCGAACTCGGCCGTTTTGCGGTCACGGATCGCGTTCAGGCGGCTGAGGATCAGCTTTTTCTCATCGACGCGGGTCACGCGTTTGAGGGCCTCGCGAAGCATTTCCAGCTTTTGCTGCGAATTGGCGCGGATCCCGATCTCCTCGTCACGGAGCGAAACGACCCGGATGTACGCTCGCAGAGCCTGAATTTTCTGGTCGGCGTTCACCGTGTCACCGTCCACCACGTCGAGCATCTTTTCAGCCTGCTTCGCGTTGGGAAGATTGCAAAGGCCACGGATGGCCGCGTCGCGGAGTTTCTCGTTTTCCATGCCGTCTTCGATCCGATCCCAGGCCGCGTCGTCACCAATTCGGCCAAGCAGCGGAAGGAGGATTTCTTCCGGGATTTCGATGTTCGTTCCAGTCAGCGCAGAGGAATCGCCCGCACAGACCGCCGCGATGCGTTTTTCCGCTTCGTCACGGTCACGGCCAGCGTTGAAAAGTTCCAGGGTCGCGGCGAGCTGCGGCGTTTGTTCTTTCGTCGCCATTTTGCACGCGCTTTCCATCAGCCAGTTCCGGTTCGGGCAGTCTTTCAGCTGGAGGCGCTTCACAATGTCCTCGAAAACGTTGCCGTTCCGCTCGGCCAGAATCGCGCAGATGGCCGAGAACGTATCCCCGTCCGCGTCGTTCATGGCTTTGATCAAAGCTTCGTCGAAACCTTTCGACTCGATGCGGCTTGAGACGAGCACCACCAGCCAACGGTCAAATTTCAGATTTTCGAGCAGAAGCGGGACTTCATTCGCGGTCCCGAGTTTTTCGAGGGCGAGGATCCCTTCGCGGCGCAGCGCCCGGGAGTCTTCATCATCGCCGGTGGTCTGGGTGGCTTCCACCGCGTATTTCGTGTACTTGCGGTCACCAAGGACGGTCAGCGAAGCAAGTGTCTGGATCTTCTTTTCGACGCTGAAACCGGACCAGCCTTTCATGTACTCTTCCACTTTGTCGGCGCTCACATACGGCAAAGCCTGCGGGAATTCGGTCTCCACGGCCGTTGAAATGTCCTGCTTGCGCTGACGGATCGCCTGGGAAATGCGCTGACGGTCTGCGTCGTCGGCCTTCTCGGCGGCCTTCTTCAGCGTGGCGACGGCTTCATCGCCCGGGATCGCGGAGATCGTGCGGATCGCTTCGTCGCGGAGCGTGTACTCCTGCGAGGTGAGGAACGGCACGAGGGCGGGCAGATCGGCGGCGGTACCGACGCGCTGGAACTGCATGATCAGGAAGACTTTCACGTCGTTCGGGACGGAATCATTCTGAAGCGCTTCTTTCATCTGCGCTTTGGCGTCGCTGGGGTCTTTACCCGGAGCGGAGTTTCTGTAAACGTACTCCTGCCAGGTCTGAAGGGCGGCGAGCCGGTCGCCGTTCCAGTCCGCCATGGGGCCGAGCAGGTCGGCGAGTTTGGGATTCTGCTCGAAATTTCCGTTAATGGAACCGAGGTACCGCGAAGCGTCCTGCGCCGTGGCGAAGGAGCAGACGAAAAGGAAAATGAGGAAAAATATTTTTTTCATTTTAAATCCTGTAAAGGTCAAAAGTTAATTTGGAAGCCGCTCCGGAAAAGGGAGTGGACGGGGTTCAGGCCTTTTCGGGAAAGAAGAGGCTTGAAAGAGGAGGGGGAAAATCAGACCTCTTCGATCTGATACGGGAATCTCTGCACCCGGCGCACGAGACGCGAGGCGGCTTCATCGTTTTTGAACGTGCAGGTTTCACGGTCCCAGTCGAGGCGGCGGTTCACGCGGTAGCAGAAGGCCATGAGCTGGCACAGAACCGCGGCGGTGGCCGGGTAGATCACGTCCTGGAACGGACGCACGCGGTGACGGACACACCACGAGAAATCGTCCTGGATCCGCTGCGCGCCGCCGTGGTAGCGGCGAACGTCCACCGCGTGGAGCGGCTTGATCCGGTCGCGGTCCTGCTGGTGGCGGAAGGTCCCTTCCGTGCCGACGAACGTAATGTCGTGGCCGCCGCGGGCGTGGTAGATCTTCATTCCGTTGGCGAAGATCGCCAGCACGCCGTTCGTTTCGTTTTCTTCGCAGTGTGGCGGAAGGAGCGTCACGGGCTCCTCTGTGTCCATCCCCAGAATGTAGAGCGCACCGGCGAATTTGTGCGCGCCCCAGTCCGCGAGGAAACCGTTCCCGTACTCCTGGAAAATACGCCATCCACCGCCGTAACTGCCCGAGCAGCGCCATTCATTGTACGGCGCCCACGGAGCCTGACCGAGCCAGCGGTCCCAATCCAGTCCTTCCGGCTGTTCCTGAGCGGGGAGCCAGCACTCGATCGGCGGGTTTCCGACTTCGACGTAAACTTCCTTCACCTGGCCGATCGCGCCGGACTGGATCACGGGGGCCATGTAGCCGTAGTCTTCCATCACGCGCTGGGAACCACCCGTGAAGACGCGATTGTATTTCCGGACCGCGCGGACGATCTGGCGGCTCTCGATCGGGGTGAGGGTCAGCGGTTTTTCGCAGTAAATGTCCTTTCCGGACTTGACCGTCTCGATGGCGATTTTCGTGTGCCAGTGGTCCGGCGTGGAGTTGATGATCACGTCGATGTCGTTCCGGTCCAGAATGTCTTCGTAGCGGTCGTACCCTTTGCAGTCGGAATTCCCGTACCGCTCGTTGATTCGACCAACAGCTTCATCTTTGCGGGACTTGAAGCAGTCGCTCACGGCGACGTAGTGGAACTCGTCGGCGCCGAGGAACCCGCCCATCAGCTCATGACCGCGGTTTCCGTAACCGACGTGGGCACAGTAAAGTTTTTCGTTCGGGGAGAGTTTTCCTTCCAGGCCGAGCACGTGGGATGGAAGGACGCAGGGAGCCGCGGCCGCCGCGAGCGATGCGGAGGCGAGGAACTGACGGCGAGTGAGTTTGGGAACGGACATAATTGTTTCCTTTGGGTAAATGAAAAAAAGGATTTAAATGTGAAATTCAAGGGAAGTTCATCAAGTACGGATGGAGAATCGGATCAAAATCTTATTCTCCGTGGACGATTTTCACCAGTTTCACCGCGTTTTCCACAGGCGTTTGCTGATGCACGCCATGGCCGAGGTTGAAAATGAAGCCGGGACGGTTCCCGATCTGGTGGAATATGGCTTCGGTCTGGCGGCGCATTTCTTTTTCGTCGGCCAGTAAAACCGCAGGGTCCAGGTTTCCCTGAAACGCGCGGTCTTCGCCGATCATCGCCCAGGCCGCGGCGGGTTCGATGCGCCAGTCCGTGCCGATGCAGTCTCCGCCAGCCGCCGCCACCGCGGGCAGAAGCATCGGGTTTCCCGTCGTGAAGTGAATGACCGGCGTTTCCGGCGAGTGGCTTTTCACCTGATCCACGACCCGGGCCGAGTACGGCTGGACGAAACGAATGTAATCCCGCGGCGAGAGGCAGCCGACCCACGAGTCGAAAAGCTGCACGACGTCGGCCCCCGCGTCGATCTGGGCGCAGAGGTACGCGCTGACCGCATCGGAAAGCCGGCTCATGATCTGGTCCCACGCTTCCGGCGCGGTGTACATCATGGTTTTGACTTCGAGGTAGTTCCGGCTTGCGCGCCCTTCGATGGCGTAGCTGGCAAGCGTAAACGGCGCACCGGCGAAGCCGATCAGCGGGAGTTTTTCATCGAGGCCCGCGCGCGTTTTGCGGACCGTCTCGTACACGTAGCCAAGCGCCTGAACGTCCTCCAGCGGGCGCAGATTTTCGATCCGGGAAGCGTCATGGATCGCGTTATGCAGGACGGGGCCTTCCCCTTTCTGAAACTCCAGATCGAGGCCCATTTCCTGAAGGATGGGCAGAAGGTCAGCGAAAATGATCGCCGCGTCCACGCCGAGTTTTTCCACGGCCGTGAGCATGACCTCGGCGCAAAGTTCCGGGTTTTTGCAAAGGTCCAGAAAAGAGCCGCGCTCCCGAACGGCCCGGTACTCCGCCATGTAGCGGCCCGCCTGACGCATCATCCAGATCGGCGTACGATCGACCGGCTCGCGGCGCAGCGCTTTCATCATTCGGCTTTGGAAGCAGGGTTTCATGGGTGGGTTCCGGGAGAAAAAACGTTCAAAATCATTTCCATTTTCGAATTATACCATACGCCCCCGGGTTCGTAAATACCCCCCCTTGAAAAATCCCGGGCATTTATTTATAATGGTTTTAACTTGGGTAAAACCCAGGTCGATCGTCACCCATAAACACCAAATCAGCAAGAAACCGCAGGACGAAAAAAGCCCCGCGGATCAAGCGGATTAAGCGGATTTAAACGGATTTAAGGAAACAAATTGGTTTTATTTCGATCCATGACTGAATCCTTAAAAGGAAGTTAAAAAACCTTCCGTTCCAAGCACTAAACCCGTTCCGTTTCAAACCTTTTATTTAAACACGGATTTTCACGGATTAGAAGGATTTCCACAGATTATTCAAAAGGAAATTTTAATCTTTTTTCGTGACTTTCAATTAAAAAAACGAAATCCTTTTAATCCCTTAAATCCGTGAAAATCCGTGTTTAAATAAAAGGTTTGAACCAGGCAGTTCTTGCACTTTGAGAAAGATTTTGAGGGGTTGAGGACTTCATTTAATAATTAAATCCGCCTCGATCCGCTTAATCCACTTTATCCACGGGGCCTTACTCGGGTGGTACTTCGCTGGATTTGGTGTACTCCCTTTTTTCTTTTAAAGAACCTCCCGAAAATGAAACGCCTTCCTTCCTTTTTGTTGATTTTGATGTTTTTCGCCTCCACCCTCTTCGCGCAGGAAAACCTTCTGCACGACCCGGGCATGGAATTGATCGGCGAGGACAGTTCACCCTGGTTTTTGCGGGATAAAAGCACCGTGCTGACGAATCCCGATGGGACCCGCTCGCTGCGCATTGAAACGGACGAATTCGGGACCTGCGGCGCCATGCAGATCGTACATTTCGACCCGCCGATCCGCGCCCCGTTCCGATTCGGAGGCCGCGCGAAACTCGATGAAAAAGCCATCTGCTCGGGCAAAGGAAGCCCGGATTTCGACGTTTATCTCGATGTTTTCTACGAAGACGGAACCACCCTTTGGGGGGTAAAAGCCATTTTCGACCCGGAAACGCTGGGCTGGCAGACCGCCGAAGCGATGCTCTGGCCGGAAAAACCGATGGATCGGCTGGAGTTCCACATTCTGTTCCGCCAACATACCGGGAGCGTCACGTTTGACGATTTTTACCTCATTCAGGAGTCTTTTAACATCAGGCTCGACCAGATGAAAGTCCTTGGCGGTTTGACCGGTGACGGAAGCATCGCCGTTCGCGGCCATTTCGACTGGCACAAAGATTTTCTCCCCGAGAATCTGCGCTACGTGCTGACCCAGGACGGTTTTGGTGAGATCCCGTTTGAATTCGAGTCGGACGGGAATGGATTTTTCGTCTCCGCCCGGCCGCAGACCTCCGGCGGCGTGAAGACGTTCCGTTTCAAGGCCTTTTCCGGTGAGAAAGTGCTTGATGAAAAAGTTTTCCAGACTGATACGACGCATATCGACGGGAAAAACGCAAGTGTCTGGACCGATTCGTCCATGCGACGTGTTTACCTGACGAGCCTGCCCGAAATTGGGACGACGCATCCGTCATCGTTAAAAAAGAGCGTTGAACTCGACTTGGCCCGCAACGAGGCTGAAAGTTTTCAGGTGCTTGTTCATTCTGCCGTGGATCTGAATGGCGTCCAGCTCGCGTTTTCCGATTTGGTCTCTGACGCGGACTCGGCGGTAAAACTTCCTGCTTCGGCGCTTGAGTGGCAGGAAGTTGGTTTCCTGAGCACGCCGGAAATCGTCGAGCATCCGCTGGAAAAATCGGGCTGCCCGCGCTGGTTCCCGGACCCTCTCCTCCCGCGCAAAAACGGTTTCGTTCCGGCCGGCCAGACGGTTTCGTTCTGGGTGACGGTCACGACGAAGCCGGAGACCCAGCCCGGCAAGTACCGCGGAACTGTGCGCATGACGGCCGATGGTGACGCGCTGGCGTCGGTGGAAATTCCGCTCACGGTGAACGTTTTCCCGGCAGTGATCCCAGCCGAGGGCCATCTCGGGAGCGCGTTTGCCCTGATGGATGGTTTTCTCGAAAAAGTTTACGGTAAAGACTGCGATCTGCCCGCCCTGCGCAAGACGTACGATGCGTTCATGGTGAAGTATCGTCTCGCGCCGGAAGGGGACATTTCGCGCACGGAAATGCCGTCGATCGAACGTCTTCAGGAATGGAACGGCAAAGGCCTTGGCTACTTCAATATTTTAAATATGGTCCGCAAGCGCGGCGACTGGCCGTGGTGCTGCAACTCGCCGCTCGGGTTCTACACGCCGGAAAATCGTGAAAAATTCCTCGCCGAGCTGCGGCCGTACATCGAACGTCTGCGCGAGCTGAAACTCACCGACCACGCGTACATTTACACTTTCGACGAGTCGAACGAGACGATGCACCCGGCAATGAAGGACTTTTTCGGGATGGTGAAAGAAAACTTCCCCGAAATTCCGACCTTCACGACCGCTTACATCGGGGTCGATACGGAAAAAATGAAAGAGCTGAACGTCGATTGGGTCTGCCCGCTCACTCCGTCTTACAACCGGGAAAAGGCGGACGAGTGCCGCCGAAACGGTCAGAAGGTCTGGTCTTACATCTGCTGCGGGCCGGGTCAGCCGTTCGCGAATATTATGCTCCGCTTCCCGCTGATCGAAGGGCGGACGCTTGGCTGGCAGTCCTTCGTGGAAAAATATGACGGCCTGCTCTACTGGGGCGTGAATATTTGGGATAAAGAAGATAACGTGCCGATCGACCCGGAGAAAACGCTCTTCCTCGAGTGGAATACCGGCTGGAAGCACGGCCCGAAGCAGATCTACGGAGATGGCCGACTCCTGTACCCGGCAGCGGACGGGACGCCGATCGGCTCGATCCGGCTGGCGAATCTTCGGGACGGATACGAGGATTACGAACTTTTGTACCTGCTGGAGCAGAAAGACCCGGAACTTGCGAAGAAGCTGAGCGAGGAAGCGGCACCGAATCCGGTGAAGTTTACGCACGATCCCGAGGTGATTCGGGAGCTGAAGCGGAAAGTTTTGGAAGCGCTGTAAAATTGATCGGGGCAACTTGCGGAGACGATGCTTCCAGCGTCGTCTCTAAAATGAAAAATCAGGTGTGGGGTTTAGAAAAAAATGCACTAAAAGTTAAAGGCTTTTTCAATTCCTCATTCCTGATTTTAAAATGATGCTGGAATCATTGTCCCCGTAATGACCGTCTGTTACATCTTTAACGATTAAACCGATTCTTTTTAAAACTTTATCCTTTTTCCGCTCGTATGACGAAAAGAAGAATGATAGAGTATAAATACGTAAAAAACTCCCTAAAAGGTGCAGATCATGTGTCTTTTTAATAAAATCCTGATTGGTTTGATCATCATCGCGATCGGAGCGTGCTTTTATTTTTCAGCCATTTCTCTGAAAACACATAGTTTTTGGGGTGAAGATTACAATAAAAGCGCGAAAGCCCTTCCGCTTCTGGAGGACGAAATTACTCTCTACAAATACGGCAAGGGAGTCCCCGATACAGAAGATTATAAACGTTCCACCTATGAGCTGGACAAATACCTTCGCGCCTTGCGTGACCTTCGCGGGCCGGTCTATCGCGATTGCAGTGTTGATTCCAATTTTACCTCGGACGGCGGGACATTTGCCGTTTCGATCCCGGGAGTGACCACTCAGGTACAGCTTTCAGTTCAGTTGCCGATTAATACGCCGATCTACGCTTTTACTCCGAGCACCAGTGACGCGAGTAAAATGCAGTATCTCGGTCGTTTCCTTGTGAAAGGTTACGCGCAGGATGAAGGTTCTCCCGAGTTCTACGTTGTCATGGAACCGACCCGTATGGCGTATGAGAAAAATGAGCGTATGCAGAGTGTCCTCTCGAAAGCCCGCGGTTTGTGGACGATCTTCTTTGAAATGCCGATTGACAAGGCGGAACACGGCAGTGACAATGAGGACTATATCCCGTTTGAGACGAAAATCCAGTACTATGTCGAGCAGGAATACATCATGCAGGACCTCATCGACAAGCAGGAAAAACACATCAAAGGGATGGAAGCGCTCATCGGAAGCAAAGAATCCGAAAAAGGCGAGCCGGCTCTTTATCGGATCGCTCGTGTATTCAAAGGCGAAACGGAGCTGCGCAAGAAAGACGATGGTTCTTATGTGAAAAACCTTGCTTCCCTCTACAAAGATTTTGAGGAACAGAACAAAGCCATGAAAGACGCGAATGCCGCATTGGCCAGTGAAGTCCAGAGGCTGGAAAGCACAAAGCAGGGGTACGAGCGTTCGATCGATCAACGAATGAAGCCCATTATGATGAAGCAGTGATGAGCGAACTTAAAATCCAGGCCGCTGCGTTTGATATGGACGGTCTGATGTTCAATTCTGAGGACGTTTATTTTGAAACGGGTGTACGCCTTTTGCGTCTTTTTGGCTGTGAGTACACCCACGCCCTTTCGAAATCTTTGATGGGCTGTACGCCGCAGGACTCTTTCCAGAAGATGATCGACGCGCATAATCTGCCGGTTACCTGGGAGGAGCTTCAGGTCAAGTCCAACGAAATTTTTCTCTCGATCATGCCAGACCTGTTGCAGCCGATGCCGGGTTTGTTTCACCTTCTGGATCGCCTGGATGCGCTTGGAATCCCGCACGCGGTCTGCACGAGTTCCTGCCCGGAGCTGGTGCATCAGATGCTTCCGATCCATGATCTTGAGAGGCGGTTTGACTTTATCCTCACTTCTGACGATGTAACGCATGGCAAGCCGCACCCGGAAATGTATCTGCGAGCTGCGGAACGTTTTGGAGTGGCCCCAGCGTCGATGATGGTTCTGGAGGACAGTCATAATGGCTGCCTTGCCGGAGCCAACGCCGGGGCGTTCGTTGTGGCTATTCCGGGAGAACACAGCAAGGATCAGGATTTTTCGATGGCCTCGCTCATCGCCGAAACACTGGATGACGAGCGGATCATAAGAATATTGTAGAATCTTTTTTCGTCTTCATAATTTTTTTTGAGATTCCTCTTTCCAAAATCTCTTTTTTGTGTTAAAATACGTGAACTATTAAAATCACCCAAATTTCAAACAGTTGGAGACTGATTAATGACCCGTATTTTTTCATTCCTTTCCGTGATGCTTTTACTTTCTTCTGCGGTACTGGCCCAGAACCAGGTACCTGGAACTGTTCCGGAAGCGCCAATCGTGCCGCAGCAGGATGGTTCAGCCGAGCGTCCCATGCCGGCTCCGTTTGTTCTGAACGCGCAGGAACAGGCCGCCACGGACGCAGTACTGGCGCGTTGGGAAAAATTTAGTGTGGGAATTCACACGTTTGAGACGACATTCAACAGGATCCTGTACCGCCGTTCGATCGATAACGCGCAGTTCCAGAAAACCCAGGAAACCGGCGAGCTGCGTTACGAAGCGCCGGACCATGGAATGTTTGCGGTCTCGACACTCGATGGCCAACTCAGTGAGAAGTGGCTCTGCGATGGTAAAAGTGTTTTCGAGTACAAATTCGCGCAAAAACAGATCGACCAGTACACCCTCCCGCCGGAATTACGCGGTAAGGGGATCACGTCCGGCCCGCTCCCGTTCCTTTTCGGGGCCTCGGCTGACGAACTGAAACGCCGGTACTATATCCGTCAGATCCAGCCAGAGGCCAATCTCGCCCGACCGGGGCAGATTTGGCTCGAAGCGTATCCGAAAAATTCCGAGGACGCGAGCGAATTCCAGCGTGCGGTGATGATTATTTCGTTTGCCGATGAAGTGCGTCCGCTGGCGATCAAGCTCTTCAAAGCGAATCAGGATCAGCACGTGTATATTTTCGACCTGAAAGAGATGAAGGTAAACAAGACACAGCTTCTTCCGAGTACATGGCTCCCAACGGTGCCCGAAAAACTCAAGATGAAAGTCGTTCCGGTGGAATGACGGCCAATGCCTGAAAGGAAAGGGATTTTTATGAAAACATTCCTCAACGCCATCTTGGCTGGTATCGCTCTTGGAATCGCCGGGACCGTGAATCTTTCCGTTGGAGGAGGGATCCCTGGTGCGTTCCTGTTCGGGTTCGGCCTGTTCCTGATCCTTTGTTTCACGTTCAAGCTGTACACTGGCGCGATTGGGTATCTCATGACCCAGACCTGGACCTCGTTTATTCCGTACATCGCGACACTCGTGTTGATCTGGCTCGGCAATTTTCTCGGGACGTTCCTCGTTGGAATGGCGATCCGACAGACGCGTGTTGCGGAGAAAATCGTCCCTGCCGCGATGAAACTTTGCGAGGTCAAACTGGCGGATACGTGGTCAAGCGTACTCATTCTGTCGGTGTTTTGCGGTCTTTTGATGTTCATCGCGGTCGATATGTTTCGCCAGGAACAGCCGCCGCTTTTCCGGTTCGCGATGGTTTTTTTCTGTGTGATGGTCTTCATCCTGTCCGGTTTTGAGCACTGCATTGCCAACATGTACTATTTCAGCGTTTCCGGCTGCGTGACCTCCAACCCAGGCCCGACGATTGGTTCAATATTAATGATGACGCTCGGAAACTCTTTGGGCGGCTGGTTCCTTCCTTTGATGAATCGCATCAGGTAAAAAATTTCTTTTTTTAAAGTTCCAGAGGCGGTTTTGGGGCCGTCTCTGGAACTTTTTTGTGAAAATAGCAAAAATTTTCTTTAAAATGGGAAAAACAAGAAAACAGGTTGAAACTGTTCTGTTTCCTTATAAAATCTATCGAGATAATGAAAAATAAAGGGAAGAGAATTATTAAAATTCTACTTTTTTAATAAATTTTTATAATTTTTTTAGTCTGTTTATTGACATTTCACGTATATGTGTTATAATAATAATGTTAGGAAAAAACGACGTAAGTTGTATAATTGCACTTTCCGTTATGTTTTACCTACATTATATAAAGTTGCATGTACTAATGGATGCTTTATCTTAGGAAACAACTTAATTTAACGATTTTGAAACGTTTGTTCCTGGAAGAATCGTCGCGTTTGATGAAACGTATTATATTTCCCTGTCGTGGGAATATAACGAATCCGGCAGCAGCGTTAAGGAGAACGATCGACCCATCCAACTTTTTACCGGTACTCCCGGTAATTCGTTAAGATATAATGTCCTTGACCAGGCTTTTTAAGCTAGGTTTTACCAAATGTTCCTTGTACTTCAAAAGTGTATGCCAGTTTGATTGGCCTCAGAATGCAGGAACCCGTTTTTACCCTCAACAAGGAGACTATTATGCTGAATCGTTTGTACAATGAGGAATCAGGCGTTTTGACTTTCGAGTGGATCCTCCTCATCACCGTTATGGTCATCGGAGTCGTTGGTGCTCTGTCCGCCGTTCGTGACGCGATCAACACCGAACTTGGCGACGTCGCCGAAGCCATGGTCGCTCTTGACCAGTCCTACTACATCTGCTGGCCGTGGGAAGTTGGCACACCCGATAAAGTTGTTGATGGCGCTTCCAATTCCTATTTCATCGATGGCGCTTATATTTATCAGGCTCGTGTGGATGAAGCCGAAAACTTCGAAGCCTGTGAAGATGATGGCAATAAACCCAGCCAGGGAGTCACGGCTTTTAATACGCAGGCTCCGAATGACGGTTCTGATGTCAACTTCACTGAACCGTAATCCATTTTGCTGCGTTTAACCTAAAATCCACGACCGGGCTTTTTAAGCCCGGTTTGTGTTTTAAAAGAGGTGAAGTTTCAAAATTTATTTCTGAAGCGTCAGCGCCACGGCCCCCATCAGAGCGGCTTCGTAGCCCAGCGCGGTCGGCTCAATGAGAATGGAGTCGTTCGCACGGTGAAAAATATTCTTTCGGAAAGATTCTTCCAGTGTCGGGTAAAAGAGTTTCCATGCTCGCGACACGCCGCCGCCGATGATGATTTTCGACGGGTTCAGGATGTTTGAAGCGTTCGCCAGCGCGTGACCCAAAACACGCCCTTCCCGGCGGTACGTCTCCAGAGCGGCCTCTTCGCCGGCCTGCGCACGGCGAGCGATCTCCGAGGCGGGAACAAACTCCGGGGAGCCGGTCAGCCGGGCGTAGTAGCGGGAAATGCCCGGCCCTGCGCACTCGGCTTCCATGCAGCCGCGATTTCCGCAGCCGCATAGCTCGCCGTCCGGCACGACGTTCAAATGGCCAAATTCGCCGGAAAAGCCCAGCGCGCCGCGGTAGATTTTGCCGTCCAGGACTATCCCGCCGCCGATGCCGTTGGAGATGGTGAGCCAGATGAAATCCCGCACGCCCCGGCAGGCGCCGAAAATGCCCTCGGCGATCGCGCAGGCGTTCACGTCGTTTTCGATCGCGATCGGCTTTCCGGGAAACCGGGCTTCGAGCGCATCCATGATCTGGAAATTCTGGATCCCGCTGAACGGGGCGTAGATCCAGACCCGCTCGTCGGCCAGGCCGGGAATGGTCACACCGACTGCGTCGATCTGGTCGAGGGGGAGCTGGGCGCAGAGTTTATCGATCTCGCGCAGGATCCCGTCTTCGGTCATCTCGGCCGGGAGAGCCTCCCCGACGGACTGAACGATCTCAAACACGTCACCTTCACCGCGCGCCAGCCCGGCGAGCATCTTCGACCCGCCAATATCGATTGCAAGGATGGTTTTCATGATTTCTGTATCAAAAAGAAGCAAAATGAACGTCAGACCCGCTGCAAAATTGGAAGTTTAAAAAAGTTTAAGCCCTTTTTCAGAGGGCAAGCCGTACCTGGTTCAAACCTTAATTGAAACACGGATTTCCACGGATTAGAAGGATTCCCACGGATTTTTAAAGAAAAAAGGATGAAGTCTTTCCTGAAAAAATCCTTTTAATCTCTTAAATCCGTGGAAATCCGTGTTTAAATAAAAGGTTGGAAGCGGAGCGAGGTTGGAGTTTACCCGGACGATTTGGAATTTTTCTTTTTTAAATCCCATCCGCCTTAATCCGCCTCATCCGCCTCATCCGCGGGGCCTATAGCGACCTTGGACGTTCCCGTCGGGCCAGATTTTCTCGTGCCCCGGATTTTTTGGGGTTTTTTAGTAATTCGCGAACGCCTTGTTATTGTACTCATCCTCCGAGGCGGTCAGGACGTACGGGCCGTTTTCCGTGATCGCCACCGTGTGTTCAAAGTGGGCGCTCGGCTTGCCGTCGGCGGTGCGCTGGACCCAGCCGTCTTCGCCCTCGCGGACTTTGTGCGTTCCCACGTTCACCATCGGCTCGATCGCCAGCACCAGGCCCGGCTGGATGCGGAAATCCGCGTGCGGGCAGTAGTAATTCGGAACCTGCGGGTCCATGTGCATTTCGCGGCCGATGCCGTGCCCGACGAAATCATCCACGACGGAGAAACCGTGGTCCTCGACGAAGATCTCCATTTCCTTCGCGATGGCGTTCCAGTGATTTTTCTGGGAAAGAAGCGAAATGGCCAGATCGAGCGTCCCTTTGGTGACCTGGAGGAGTTTTTTCTTCTCGTCGGAAATTTCCCCCACCGCGCTCGTGTAGGCGGAATCCCCGCACCAGCCGGCAATACGCGAGCCGATGTCCACGCTCACGATGTCGCCCTCGACCAGAACGCGATCGCTTGGGATCCCGTGCACCACCTCCTCGTTCACCGACATACAGCACGCGGCCGGAAATGGTTTGTGACGGGAATGGAGCTGCACACCTTTGAACATGCACTCGATGTTTTTGGAGTGGTAGTACTTCTCCACCATGTCGTTCAGCTCGCGGGTAGTCAGACCGGGCTTGATGGCGTTCCGGATCATCTCATGAGCGACCCAAACCTGGTACCCGGCACGGCGCATCAAACGAATTTCGCGTTTCGTCTTGATTTCGATCATTGTTTTCTTCTTTCTCACTTGGGTGCGGGGGTGACGCGCAAATAACAGAATCCAATTTATTTTACTCTTTTTTTGCCAAAGAACAAGGGGGTGGAATGAAAAACTCCTTAAATCCGGCGCACGCGACGGCGCACGCGAGAATCAGTCCCTCCGGGAACGCAGGAGGCCGCTATAGGCCCCGCGGATCAGGCGGATTAAGGCGGATGAGATTTTAAAAAGAAAAATTCCAACTTGACCGTGTAAACTCCAAGCCCGTTCAGCTTCCAACCTTTCATTTAAACACGGATTTCCGCGGATTTAAGGGATTAAAAGGATTTTTTCAGGAAAGATTTCATCCTTTTTTCTTTAAAAATCCGTGGGAATCCTTCTAATCCGTGAAAATCCGTGTTTAAATCAAGGTTTGAACCGCGTGTGACTCACCTACTGGAAAAGGGTTTGAACTTCTTTTTAAAAAACCAATCCGCCTTAATCCGCCTGATCCGCGGGGCCTATAATCGCTGGAGCTGACAGCGGGTTGGACGTGAAACTTGAGCTGGACCTTTTCAAGTTGGGACCTGAAACTGGTCGGGGAGCCCCCTTTACAAAACCCGAAAATAGTTTATACTTCTATGTGACGGTAAATTTTCGTTTCGATTCTTTAACCCAAACTGACAAAATGCCCAGTAATTCCGAAGTCCTTGAGTCTCTGCGCTGGAAAAAGTTCCCCGTTTTGAACGATGGTTTCGTCACGCTCGTCGATTGCATGGGAGACGACGCGGCAATCGTCCAGGCCGCCCGCACCAGCTACGGAGATGGCACGCGCCGGGTTTCCGACGACCGGACGCTCATCCGCTACCTGCTCCGCCACCGTCACACCACGCCGTTTGAAATGGCTGAGGTGAAACTGATGGTCCGTGTCCCGATGGACTGCTGGCGGCAGTGGATCCGGCACCGGACCGCCTCGGTGAACGAATATTCGACGCGGTACTCCATCGCCATTGACTCGATGCAGACCACCGCCCCCGACGCGTGGCGCATCCAGGCGACCTCGAATCGCCAGGGAAGCGACGGTTTTCTCCCGGAAGAACAGGGCGTCGGGCTGACCGAGCTGGAGACGCAGTTCCACCAGACCGCCCGCGACTGCTACCAGCGCCGCCTCGAGCTGGGGATCGCGCGGGAGCAGGCCCGAAAAGACCTTCCGCTTTCCACCTACACCGAGGCGTACTGGAAGTGCGACCTGCACAATCTGCTGCACTTTTTGGCGCTCCGGATGGAAAGCCACGCGCAGGAGGAGATCCGGAAGTACGCCACGACGATCGGCGAAGAGATCATCCGCCCGCTGTTCCCGCTGACGTGGCAGGCGTTTCTGGACTACACGATGAACGCCATGACTCTCACGGCGCTGGATTCGGGCGTGATTGCGCGTCTGGCCCAGACCGGCGAGATCCCGGCCTCGGAAGAAACGTTCCTCGCGTGCCAGGACCCCACGTGGACCGACTTGGCCCGCTGCCGTGAACGGGACGAATGCCGCGAGAAACTCCAGGCGCTTGGGCTGGTGAAGTAAACCAGATCCGTTCCGCTTCCAACCTTTATTTAAACACGGATTTCCACGGATTTATAGGATTAAAAGGATTTTTTCAGGAAAGACTTCAGACTTTTTTCTTTAAAAATCCGTGGTAATCCTTCTAATCCGTGGAAATCCGTGTTTAAATGAAGGTTTACACCAGACGCGGCTCACCCTCTGGGAAAGGGTTTGACGCGAACGTGGTTTAAGCTCAAAAGAAAGGAGAAAGAAATGCTCGTTTTAACGTCCCGTTACGCTTCCGCGCTTTCGTGGATCTGCGAGATCCATGCCGACCAGCGGCGGAAATTCAATCAGGACCCGTACATCAGCCACCTTCTGCGGGTCAGCGGGATGGTTCTGGAATGGGCGGAAACCGAAGATGAGGCGCTGGCCGCCCTGCTCCACGACGCTGCGGAGGACTGCGGCGGTCAGGCGATGCTCGACGAAATCCGGCGCCGCTACGGGGACCGTGTCGCCCAATGGGTCGGCCAGTGCAGCGACTCACTGACGCAGGACCCGAACAAAAAAAGCCCGTGGCGGGAACGCAAAGAGGCCCACATCGCCCACGCTCGCGCCGCCGGGCTGGAAGCGCGCCGAATTATGCTCTGCGACAAAATCGACAATTTGCGGGGGATCGTCGCCCGATTCGAGCAGGACGGCGACGCGGTTTTCTCGTATTTCCGGGGCGGACGGGAAATTTTATGGTATTTCCGCTCCATGTACGAGGCCCTCACCCCCGGCCAGCCCGCCATCCTGACCCGCGAGATGAAACGCCTCGTTGAGGAGCTGGAGAAGTTTTAGGGATCTCTGGATATTTGCTCCAATTAAACATCAAAAAACCGGAGGGTTGACGTGATGCCGCCTCTCCGGTTTTTGGTGGAAAAAAACACTTCCGTGTGCGCGGGGAAGAATCTTGCCAGCCCAAGGCCACTTGAACAGGTTGGAAACACCCCCGCATATGCAAGATTTAAATTGTATCATTTCTGATTATTTTGTCAAGAGAGGTTAATTTTTTAGATTCATCCGACAAGTGCCCCTGATCAATGATGTATTTTAAGCCACAAAGAACGCAAAGGACGCAAAGAGGATAAAAATGAGATTTGATAAAGTTTCCAGTGTGCCGCAGTGTTGATCGGTAACAAGAAAAACTCTTTGCGTCCTTTGCGTTCTTTGCGGCTAAAACAATCAAATTTTAAGCCACAAAGAGCGCAAAGAGGAAGCTGGGAGTTTTTTGCGGCAGCTTGAAAGGTTTTCTACTCGTCCGTGTCGCAGACGAAAATCAAACACCGAATCTTTTGTAGATGGACGGAAATCTTTCCGTCGGTCACCGGGGTGGTTTGAATTTCGCCCGTCAAGGGATCCAGAATTTCGCACGATTTCGTTTCACGTGGAACGCTCAGCGTGCCGGTGAATTCCGCATTCGTGGACGAGTTGCAGAGGGCGTAAACCGTCTTGCCGTCACGGGCGAACTCGCCCAGGAGGACCTTTTTCGTCTCGCCCGTTTGTGCGGTCAGCGGGGTTGGAAGGGTCTCGAGGAGGTTCAGCGAGGTTTCGTCGATCACCGTCCCGCCTTCTTTTTTAAATTCCGCCAAAAACGCGGCCGTTTCTTCCGGAAGGGTCACGCCGGCCGGGACCAGTACCGTTTCGATCGCGCTCTGATTTCCGATCTGGAGCGTGGTTTTACCCGCGGCGTCTTTCGTGATTTCGGCACTCTTGAGCATCTGGTCGTCCGCGGCCATGAAGGGGATCTGGTGTTCGGCGAGGAATTGCCCGTGCGTGTAGTATGCCCCGATGATTTTCTTCATCCGGTCCGACTGCGAGTTCGTGTCCAGGCGTTCCGCGATCGGTTTGTACTCTTCCTGAAGGTCCCGGGCGGGGTAGTAAAGCAGCGCGCGTTTCACGATTTGCGCGTCCCGCAGCGCGGCGTTCAGTCGGCCGACGTACGTACAGTACGCTTTGTGCGCTTCCGGCCCGCGATGCTCCACGGCATAGTAAAGTGTGAACTCGGTGCAGCCGAGCGCCGCTTGCCAGGCCGCCGCGAACTGCATATTTTCCAGAGGCGCGTTCTGCTTGAGGCTGATGCGCTCGGAATGGTCACTGATTTCAGTCATCATGAGGCGGTTCCCGTTCATGATGTTCGACGAGGCGGGGTAAGTGGCCGTCCGCCAGCCCCTCATGGCCGCCTGGGGGGAACTGCTCAGGAAGTCCATCCCCGCGATGTGCATCGTGTTGGTGCCGGCAAAAACGTTTCCGTAGCATGGCACGTGGTACACGAGCGCCTCCTCATGAAGCGCGTGGCCGGAGGAGCATTTTCCGTTCTCGGCGCACCATTTCTGGATTTTCCCCATGAAGTTCTGTGTGTAGAGCGCGCTGACCATCGACCAGAACTGACGCCGGACCTTTTTGTCCTCGGGTGAGTCCCCGGTGAAAAGGCTCTTTCGGACTTTCATGAGGTCCTCGTCGTACATTTCCTGGTAAACCAGCGGGAAATCCCGGCTCCAGATGACCATCGGGAGGTTTTTCTTTTCCGGGTTCGGCTCGTCCTCGGTCCTTACGACCAGGTTGGGAATGACGCCCGTGTTCACGCCGTTCGTGCTCGGCTCGTCGGTGAAGAAAGCCTCCACCACGTCCCAGCAGCCGGCGGCGGTCAGATGCTCGGCGTAGGCGCGGTGCGTCACGTCAAGGAAACGCTCCATGGCCGCTCCGTCCAGAACGTTCGGGTACCGGCGTAGCGCGCAGTAATTGTTCGTCGCGTGGGTGAACTCGTAGCAGTCGCGGACCGTGAACGGATTCTCCGGGTTTTGCGCGTCATAGACGAGCTCCTGGGCCTCAAATTCCGGGTGGCCCTTCAGAGTCAGACCACCGGCGGCCGGGCTGGGGTAGCCGTCCTCGTCGTAGATCCAGACGCGCAGACCGAGCTTTTTGGCCGTGGCGACAGTTTCGACGAGCTGGTTCCAGCAGTCGTCCGTCTCGAGGTAGCCGTCCCGGCGGCAGTTACAGACGATCCCGCCCAGCCCGCACTGGTCACGCAGGAACGTCAGGCGGCTTTCGATCTGGCTCGTAGGGATCCCGCCGTGGACGATTTGCAGCGGACGGTCTTTTGCCGGCGGGTCGAGCCACTCGTTGCGCCAGGAGTCCGAAAGAAACTCCCCGGCGAACGTAAAAGTGGTGAAGGTCAAGAGAAAAAGGAGGGTCAAAAGGCTGGTTTTGTACATGGTGGGCCTCAAAAATGGAGGGGCATTAAAGGAGGGTCAAACCGTTCCCGGCTCGTATTTCAGCGTCTTCTCGCGGATTTCTTTCAGGAACATTTCCACGCTCTTTTCCAGCGTGAAATTTCCAAGGTTTCCCGAGATCCGGTCACGAATGGCCAGCGTTTTCTGGGAGGCTTCCCGCTCGCCGATGATGATCATGTACGGGACGAGCTGGATTTGGGCGCGGCGGATCTTCGCGCCGATTTTTTCAGACCGGCAGTCCGTCTGTACCCGAAAACCCTGAGCGCGGAGCTGCGCTTCGATTTCCTGCGCATACTCTTCGAACTTGGGACTCACGGGGAGGATCCGGATTTGCTCAGGGGCCAGCCAAAGAGGAAATGCGCCGGCGAAATGCTCGATCAAAACCCCGATGAAACGCTCGAACGAGTCCAGCGGCGTGCAGTGCAATACCACGGGCTCGTGCGGCCGATTATCCGTACCGACGTAACTCAGGCCGAAACTTTCGTCTGCCGGGAGTTTAAAGTCGATGTGAATGATCCCGAAATGCCAGTCACGACCGAGGGAATCCTCCGCGACGAAATCAATTCCAGGTCCTTCCGGGTGAACCTCGCCGCCGGGGAACGTCTCGATTCCGAGTTTCCTGCAAAGGCTTAAAATCATTTCCTCGCCCCATTGCCACTGTTCGAGGGAACCGCTGTACTTCACGCCGTTTTCTGATCGGAAAAGCGTCTGTACACGGAGGTTTTTGAAGCCGAAAGTCCTCAGATTCCCCCGCAGCAGATCAAGACAGCGCTCGAATTCTTCCGCGGCCTGTTCCTTCGGGCAAAAAACATGCGAGTCGTTTCGGGTGAACGCCCGGACGCGCTTCAGGCCGGAAAGTTCGCCGGATGGCTCAAAACTGCAAACGTTTCCAAATTCAAAGAATCGAAGCGGAAGCTCCCGGTAACTGCGCGGGTGGTTCTGGTAAATCGTGACGTGGTGCGGACCACAGGTGGGCCGAAGGACGAACGAGTCGTTCTTTCCGGCCTCAAAAACAGGATAAAGGCTTTCCGCATCCAATGGATTGTTTCCCTGCATCCGGTACAGACTCACGCGGCCGATTTCAGGCGTGTACACGCGCTGGAACCCGCGCTGGGTCAGCTCGGCGGCGAGGAAGGTTTCGAGCTGCTCCCGCAGAACGGCCCCTTTGGGTAGCCAAAGTACCAACCCTGCTCCGACTCTCGGGTCGAAAGCGTACAGTTCCAGCTGACGCCCAAGGATCCGATGGTCACGCTCCTTTGCTTTTTCCATCAGATACAGAGCGCGGTTCAGTTCCTCGGGCTTAAACCAGGCGGTTCCGTAAATGCGCTGCAAGGGGCGGTTTGGATCGTCTTTCCAGTACGACCCTGTGATGGAAAGAAGGCGGAAATTGCTCAACATACCCGCGCTGACGACGTGCGGGCCACGGCTCAAATCGAGAAATTCTCCCTGACGGTAAAAGAAAACGGTGGGAAGATCACGTAAATTCGTGTTCAGATGTTCGAGTTTCAGCGGCTGGTCCATCGCTTCGAGGATCCGTTCAGCCTGACTGTGCGACACTTCGATACACTCGAAACTTCCTCCCTGGGCAATGATCCGGCGCATTTCCGTTTCGATTTTGGGCAGGTCGGCAGGGGTGAGTTGAGTTTCAAGAGCGAAATCACAGTAAAAACCGGTATCGATCGACGGCCCAAAACCCAGCTGAACACCCGGATAAAGACGCATAAGGGCACGAGCCAGCAGATGGGCGGTGCTGTGACGCAAAATCGCCAGAGAATCAGGGTCTTTTGAGTACAAATACTGGACACCAAACAAACCATTCTCGGGGCAGTACGTCTGAAGGCCGACCACTTGACCTTTGATCGTGGCCGCAACCGGGAACTGCCCCTCTGGGTGAGGAACGTACGGGGCTACATCGAGGAGACGAAGACGACGAAGGGAGGATTCAGGCATTTTTAATTTGGACTTGGAAAAAGGTGAGGTCGCTTTCGGCCCTGCTGACAGGACGGGAGGCAGGAGTGAATCGAAATCGTTCCGGGAATGGGGAGATTGAAAAAACGATAATCTCTCACAAATTTATTTTATGTCAAAATCACGTTCTGTCAAGGAATATTCCAGGCAAAACAGAAAAAAAACAAAAAAAGAGCACAGTAAAACAGATTAATTTTGTCTGACTCCTTCAAACTTACAGCAGGAAAGATAAACCACAAGTAAAAATATTCAAAAAAACAGGCGCCACCCCCCTTGTAATTTTTCAAAAAAGTGGTATATTATTGTTTCCTTTGTTTATGGGGGAGTTTGTGTAAAACCGTCCCCCTTGACAAAAGTGAAAAATGGGGTAGAATATACCCCACGCAAATTGGGCAAAAGCTCAGTTGTTTGTTTCTTTGGAAATGTGGAAAGGTGAACAGGAGGCTGTAGTGGCTGGACAAAGTAGTAATAATATCAGAATCCGAATGGAAGCGTATGATCACTCAGTGATTGATCAGAGCGCAACGGAAATTGTGGATACTGCAAAACGCACCGGCTCGGTCGTCCGTGGTCCGATTCCACTTCCTACCCGGATTGAACGTTACACGGTTAATTCTAGCCCGCACTGTGACAAAAAAGCTCGTCAGCAATTCGAAATTCGTACGCACAAACGTTTGATCGATATCGCGGACGTTACTCCGAAGACGATCGACGCGCTGAACAAGCTCAGTCTGCCGGCAGGCGTAGAAATCAAAATCAAGGCGAACGGCCGTTGATTTTGAGTGCAACTTAGATCCATGGGAACGCTCGCCAGAGCGTGAAGGATGGATTCGGATTACAGTCGTATGTTAAGCCGCATCAGAAGCGGTAAACGGTTTCATTACAAGCAGTACAAGTTGATGGTTTTCGGGTAAACGCCGCGTCTCGAAAAGGCGGAAAGTTCCCGAAAGGCGATAAAGAAAAGGTGAGAACGATGAGTGTTGGATTACTCGGACGCAAAATTGGAATGACGCAAGTCTATGAAGTGTCAGGGAAAGTTGTCCCGGTTACGGTTCTGGAGTTGGGTCCTTGTGATGTCCTTCAGATCAAAACCAAAGAAAATGATGGTTATGAAGCCATTCAGGTTGGTTTTGGAGACAAAAAAAGTTCTGCCGCGTCACGTTCAGAACGTGGTCATGTCGCTAATATCGACAGCAAACGTCAGGAAAAAAGAGCTGCATCGGGAGTTCAGAGTGCTCCCAAAGCCGGCTGTGAAGCGAAAAAATTCATCAGAGAATTTGCAACTTCCGTTGAGGGTTATGAAGTTGGTCAGAAATTGGACCTCTCCGTTTTTGACAATGTTACCGCGGTTGACGTGATCGCGACCAGCAAAGGTCACGGTTATTCCGGAACGATGTCCCGTCATAATTTCAAGGGTCAGCGTGCCAGCCACGGTGTTAAAAAATGTCATCGTCACATGGGTGGTACGGGCTGTAGTGCCTATCCGTCCCGCGTGATCAAAGGCAAGCGCATGCCTGGTCAGTATGGCAACGTCCGTGTCACTGTGCGCAATATCGCCATTGTGAAACTGGACAAAGAAAACAACCTCATGCTCATCAAGGGTGGTGTCCCTGGTCCGAATAATGGTAACGTCATTGTTCGTCCCACGAATTACCAGCCCCGCGCCCGCAAATTCGAAGGTGAACTGGTCGCTAACTGATACGCGCCAGAATCACGATTATCGGGGACGGCGCCAGGTCGCCCCCACAAGAAAAAAGGATGACGGTGAAACCCCGTCGATCTCGTACGAACCATATTTTTGCATTGCTTAACGGCGTGTAAAAGAATATAACCTCTGCAACAGTTTCGCGCTGTTCAGATGAAGGTTCGCAAGGCGTTCCAAGGCCGCAAGGCTAACGGATGTTTGGTTAGAAACTCATTTTAAGAAAGATTTTTCAATGGTCAGTCTGCCGATTTATGACCGCACCGGAAAACAGGTCGATACTTACGAGTTTGATGTGAATGAACTCGCGGATCGTATCAGCACCCAGCTTCTGCACGACGCGGTCGTTATGTATCAGTCCAACCAGCGCCAGGGTACCGCGAAGACCAAGACCCGCGGTGAAGTCTCTGGTTCTACGAAAAAAATGTTCCGCCAAAAAGGAACGGGTAACGCACGCGCTGGATCCAAGCGCTCCGGTATCCGCCGCGGTGGTGGTCACATCAAGGCCAAAACCCCGCGTGACTGGCGCGTTGCCATGCCTCGTAAAGCGATGAAGCTCGCTACGCGTATGGCCCTTCGCAGCAAGTTTGAAAACGAAAAAGTCATCATCGTTGAAGACTTCCAGCTTGACGCTCCGAAAACGAAAGAAATGGCTTCGATCCTCAAAGCGCTCAACGTAGCTGGGACCGCGCTTTTTGCGACCTTTGGCTACAATTTGAACATTTACAAGAGTGGACGCAATATCCCGGGTCTCCAGGTTCTTCCGATGAGTGACATCAACGCTCTGGAAGTTCTGAAGCCGAAATGTGTGGTCGTAACCCGTGCCGCGCTGGATGCGTTCCGCGGAACTATCGCCAAGAAAACCGCTTGATGAAAGGGACGAACAATGAAAGATATTATCAGCGCCGGCTTGATTCTTGAGCCTTACCAGATCATTATCCGTCCGCTCGTCACCGAAAAAGGCGTTCAGTTGGCGGAAAAAACCTTCAAACGTCCGAAGCGCGACGAGAAGGGCAACAAAGTCATTGGCAAAAATGGCAAACCCGAAATGGAAGAAGTTCCTTTGAATGCCTACTCTTTCCAGGTCCACACGGATGCGACGAAAGAAGACATCAAAGATGCCATCGAAGCCCTTTACGACGTCAAAGTCGTGAAAGTGAACACGCAAAACCGTCACGGGAAGAAACGTCGCTTCAAACAGCGTATGTTCCAGACCAGCGACTGGAAAAAAGCGATCGTTTATCTTGACGCGGAAAGCCGTATCGACTTTGTTTGATTTATTGTTCTGATTAGGGGGCGGCTGAACCCTGCCTCCAAAATCGGATTGGAAAGCGGTTGTGCAAAGGCCATACAGAGTGTCAGTTAAACGGCCGCGAAGTTGAGAATTCAACTTGGAAACGGATGAATATCAATGGGAATTCGTAATTACAAACCTACTTCTCCTGGTCGCCGTGGAGCGCAAGTCAGTGATTTTGCCGACCTGACGCCGGGTGCAAAGGTAGAAAAATCGCTTCTTGAACCGAAGCGCCGTACCAACGGTCGTAACAACCAGGGCATTATCACGTGCCGTCATCGTGGTGGAGGTCACAAACGCGCTTATCGTCTGATCGACTTCCGTCGTAACAAGGACGGTGTGCCGGCTGTCGTGGACTCGATCCAGTACGACCCGAACCGTACCGCACGCATTGCTCTTCTGAAATATGCGGACGGTGAAAAACGTTATATTATCGCTCCGAACGGACTTAAAGAAGGCATGAAAGTCGTCTCCGGCCCCGATGCCGTGAGTGAAGTTGGCAACTGCCTTCCGCTCTCGAAGATCCCGCAGGGGAGCAGCATTCACAACATCGAACTTCAGCCCGGCAAAGGCGCTTGCATGTGCCGTTCTGCCGGAACTTACGCGACACTGGTCGCCAAAGACACCGATTGGGCGCAAATCACTCTTCCGAGTGGTGAAATTCGTCGTGTTCCGTCCGCCTGCCGCGCGGTCATTGGTATCGTCGGAAACGGCGACCACATGAACATCGTTCTTGGCAAAGCGGGTCGTGTTCGCTGGCTTGGCCGTCGTCCTCACGTTCGTGGTACTGCGATGAACCCGATCGACCACCCGCACGGTGGTGGTGAAGGTCGTACCAAGGGTGGCCGTAACCCGGTTACTCCGCAGGGTAAACCGACCAAAGGTCACAGCACCCGTAAACGTCATAAGGCTTCGAATAAGGCCATCGTTCGTCGTCGTAAGTCACGTCGTTATGGTCAGCTCAAACTTGCAGATTAGGATTAAAGAATAATGGGACGATCTTCAAAAAAAGGACCTTTTGTTGAACTTAGCCTGTACAACAAGGTCGCAAAACAGCTGGAAGCTGGCACGAAGGAACCGATTAAAACCTGGTCGCGTCGTTGTGTCATTATTCCTGAATTCGTTGGTTTTACCTTTATGGTTCATAATGGTAAACAGTTCGTCAACTGCTTCGTAACCGAAGAAATGGTTGGCCACAGACTTGGTGAATTTGCTCCTACGCGTATTTTCCGCGGGCACGGTGGCAAAGGCAAACGTTAATAGAAATAAACGCGAGATTCAAGTAATTTCGCCTTAATAAGGAAAAGTAGTCATGCCGTACAGTGCATTATATCGTTATGCAAGAATTAGCCCGCGCAAGCTGCGTTATATGGCAGATCTTGTTCGTGGGAAGAACGCGGTAGAAGCTCTCGAAATTCTGAAGTATCAGCCGAACCGCGGCGCGCGTATGGTCGAACAGGTCATCAACAGCGCTATCGGGAACGCGAAAGACAAGAACGAACAGAAAATCGACGAGCTCGAAATTACCATGCTTTGTGTTGATGGCGGACCGATGTTCAAACGTTTCCGGCCGAAATCGCGTGGTTCTGCGACCGTGATCAAGAAACGAATGTCACACATTCGTGTCACTTTGGATACTCCGAAAGAAGCGAAAGAGGCATAACATGGGACAGAAAGTTAATCCGACTGGTTATCGTACTGGTGTTTTCCTTGGATGGAAGAGCCGCTGGTATGCTTCGAAGAAAGAGTTCGCCGAGCTGTTGGTCGAAGATGCGAAAATTCGCAAATTCATTAAGACCCGTACCGCGACGACCAAAGACAATCACGAAGTCAAGATGTACCCGATGATTTCGAAAATCGAGATCGAACGTACACGTGATGCCGTGAAACTGATCCTTTTCTCTGGCCGTGCTCGTGATCTCACGCGTAACGAGGGAAAAGTTATCCAGGATTTGACTGAGGATTTGCAGAACCTGATCGGTCGTAAATTCCAGATCGAAGTCCGTGAAATTCGTATGATCAACAAAGACGCGCAGCTTGTCGCCGAGGATATTGGCAACCAGCTCGTGAATCGTGCGTCGTTCCGCCGTGTGATGAAACACGCGATGGAAACCGCAATGAAAGATGGTGCGAAGGGCATCAAAATCCAGCTTTCCGGTCGTTTGGGCGGAGCTGAAATGTCCCGCACGGAAACGACCATTCAAGGCTCGATTCCGCTTTCCACACTCCGTGCCAACATTGATTATGGTTTCTACGAAGCCAAAATCGCTCAGGGCCACATTGGTATCCAGGTTTGGATCAACAATGGTGAGTATGGCGACAAGCAGGAAGAAGAAGTTGAGGCGAAACCGTCTCGTGGTCCGAGAAAATCGTATAAGCGAGGGTAGTAATCATGGCGATGATGCCGAAACGTATTAAGCACAGAAAAGTGCAGAGAGGCCGTATCACGGGTTTTGCGACTCGTGGTAACCGCGTTGTCTTTGGTGAATATGCCCTTCAGGCTACCCAGGGCGGGTGGATTCCGGCCAAAACTATTGAAGCGGGCCGTATTGCTGCTCAGCAGTATCTCCGTGGCGAAGGTAAACTGTTCATTCGTATTTTCCCGAACAAACCGATTACGAGTATTCCGCTTGAAACTCGTATGGGTAAGGGAAAGGGTGAACCTGAGTATTGGGCTGCTTCCGTTCATCCGGGCACGGTCCTTTACGAAGTTGGCGGAACCACGGAAGACGCGGCGCGCCTTTGTCTTGCCCGTCTGGCTCACAAAATGCCGATCCGGGTTCGTATGATCCGCAGACGTTTGAAGTAACCATTAACAAGAGGAAGAGAGTAAACAATGAAAGCCAAAGTACTCCGTGAACAGAGTAACGAGCAGCTTCAGAATACGTTGAACGACGCCATTAAGGAGCTCTTCACCTTGCGTCTTCAAGCGCAGAATGAACGTTTGAACGCTCCAAGCGAACTGAAACGTAATCGTAAACTGGTCGCCCAGATTCGTACGATCCTTAGCGAACGCGTGGCAGAAGAAGTCTGAACTCATTGAAAAGAAGGATTGATTAATTATGCCGAAAAGAGTAGTCGTTGGTGTCGTTACGAGCGATAAACAGGATAAAACTCGCCGCGTGGAGATCTCCCGTCTCGAGAAGCATCCGAAGTACGGAAAATTCATTCGTCGCAAGACCGTCTGCACCGCACACGATGAGAACAACGAGTCTCACGTTGGTGATACGGTTAAAATCGAAGAATGTCCTCCGAAATCCAAAATGAAGCGCTGGACTCTGATCAGCGTCGAACAGAAGAGTCGTTTGGTCGATGTGAACGCCATGAAGGCCGAAGCGGAAGCCACGAACAAATAAATGTTAAACGTGTCAGGGAACGGAAAAACTCTGCTCCCTGGCCAGTTCCAATAGAAAACAGGTGTTGTAATGATCCAGATGCAGACCCGGCTCGCTGTGGCCGATAACACGGGCGCGAAGGAACTCATGTGCATCAAAGTGTTGGGTGGTACTCACAGACGTACCGCTGACATTGGAGATGTCATCGTTTGCAGCGTCAAAAGTGTTATTCCCGGAAGCGATATGAAAAAGGGCGGCGTTTGTCGCGCGGTTATTGTGCGTACTTCGTATCCTGTCCGTCGTGAAGACGGCAGTTATGTCCGTTTCGATTCGAACGCTGCAGTTATTATTGACAAAGACAACAATCCGCGTGGAACGCGTATCTTCGGTGCAGTCGCACGTGAACTCCGTGAAAAGGGTTTCATGAAGATCGTCAGCCTCGCAAGTGAGGTGCTCTGATGCGTATTCGTAAGGGTGATAAAGTTCAAGTGATCTCCGGCCTGGCCAAAGGTACTGTCTCGCGCGTCAGCAGCGTTGACAAAGACGCCAATAAAGTGGTCGTTGAAGGAGTCAATACGGTTACCAAACACATTCGTCCCAACAAACAGAACCCACAGGGTGGACGCCTTCAGATCGACAAACCGATTGATATGTCCAATGTGATGATCGTTTGTGAATCCTGCGGCAAAGCCTCCCGTATGGGTGCGCGTGTCCTGGAAGACGGAACGAAAGAACGCTACTGCAAAAAATGTGGAGCGGGTAACGGCCAGATTTCCAAGGCCAAGAAAGCGTGATTTTGAAACATCATCATACTGATGGTCATAAGGAGCGCGCTTCCTGAAAGCCAATTGTGCGCGTGAAGGCCGTGCTCCTTTTTCTGAAAATTTCAAAATATTCAGAAAAAACAGGGTAGGTGTACCTTGAAAAAATTTTAGAGTTGGTTATAATAAACGGCTCTATTCTAAATATATTTTTAATATATGGAATTCGTCGATGTCAACTCAGCCTGCTGCAGGCTTGAAAGTGGCATTGTTTCAATAACTTAGGCCAGTGGTTGTATAAGCAACCCGTAATACGGTAAGAGATATGATTCCGAGACTTCAGGAAAAGTATAAGAATGAGATTCTGCCGGCGCTCGAAAAAGAGCTTGGTATTGAGAATCCCATGGCTCTGCCCAAACTAGAGAAGATCATCATCAACATGGGTGTTGGTTCTGCGATCAACGAGAAGAAACACCTCGAAGAAGCTGTTGATGCATTGACTCAAATCTCCGGTCAGAAGCCTGTTGTTACGGCTGCGCGCAAATCCATCGCAGGATTCCGCCTCCGTGAAGGTATGAAAATTGGGTGCAAAGTCACACTTCGCCACCAGCGGATGTATGAATTTTTGGACCGTCTTATCTGCATCGCTTTGCCGCGTGTGCGTGACTTCCGCGGTTTGAATCCGAACGGATTCGACAGACGTGGAAACTATAACATGGGTCTTGCGGAACAGATCGTGTTTCCGGAATTGAACCCGGATAAATTCACGCGTCCTCAAGGTATGACAATTACTATCGTGACTACGGCTAAGAATGACGACGACGCTCGTCTTCTTCTGAAGAAATTCGGTATGCCGTTCCGTGCCGAAAAATAAGGGATAATTAAATGGCAAGCAAATCAAAAATCGCAAAAGCGAGCAAAACGCCCAAATTCTCCACACGGAGCGAAAACCGCTGCCTTCTGTGTGGACGCCCCCGCGCTGTCTATCGCAAATTCGGCATTTGCCGTATTTGTTTTCGTAAAATGGCAGACCAGGGACTTATTCCTGGTGTGAAAAAAGCTAGTTGGTAATGGTAAGAGGTACAATACAATGATGACAGATCCTATCGCGGATATGTTGACCCGTATCCGGAACGCTGTTCGAGTCGAGAAGCAGTTTGTTGACCTCCCCTTCTCCAACCTGAAGAAGAACATCGCTGAAGTGATGAAACGGGAAGGTTACATTCGGGACTACCAGATTGTGGAAGCCCAGCCTGTGAATTTCCTTCGTATTCAGTTGAAATATGGTCCCAATGGAGAACGGGTTATTCGTCACATCCAGCGTGTGAGCAAGCCTGGTTGCCGCGTTTATTCCGCCGCTGCCGACTTGAAACCGGTTCTCAATGGTTTGGGAGTTTCGGTGGTCAGCACCAGTAAAGGTTTGTTAAGTGACCGTGAGGCCAAGAATCAGCAGGTCGGCGGCGAAGTCATCTGTGAGATTTGGTGATTTCCCACACGCTGATTTCCTCAATGGGAACGCCTGGCAGGGCTCGTGTTCTGCCAGATAGAAAAAAGCGAAAGTAAAACAATGTCGCGTATTGGAAAAAAACCGGTTGCTGTGCCCGCCGGAGTTACCGTCACAGTCGCTGACTCCAAAGTCACAGTTGAAGGCCCGAAAGGAAAGCTGGAATTCCAGATTGCCGATTTCATTTCGGTAAAAGTCGAAGACGGTCAAGTAATCGTTGATCGTGCGAATGACGAACGTCAGAGCCGCGCTTTCCACGGAATGACACGTGCCATGATCCAGAATATGGTCATCGGAGTCACTCAGGGTTACGAGAAACGTCTTGAACTGGTTGGTGTTGGTTACATCTGCGCCGTCCAGAACAATGTCCTCCAGCTCCGTGTTGGTATGGCGAATGAACTTCAGGTTCCGATTCCGGAAGGCCTGAAAGTTGTCTGCCCCGACCAGACTCACGCAGTGATTACTGGAATCGACAAACAGAAGGTTTCCCAGTTTGCCGCATCGACGCGTGCCCTTCGTCCGGCTGAGCCTTACAAAGGCAAAGGCATTCGTTATCAGGGCGAGAACATCCGTCGTAAGGCCGGTAAAGTTGTTGCTAAATAAGAGTTTCATCAGCGCGTAAAGATGTCGGCCCCAGTCGGGCGCTGACATCAACGCTGATACAAAACAGAAATAGAGAATAGCCGTGGAACGTACAAAGATTAATAGCAAACAGCGCCAGCGTCGCTGCTGGAGAGTTACGAATCGCATCAAGGCGAATTCGACGCGTCCCCGTCTTGCGATTTTCCGCAGCCTGAAAAACATCAGCGCCCAGATCATCGATGACAAAACGGGTACAACCTTGGCCCATGCCAGCTCTCTTGAGAAGGACATCGCGTCTGAACTGAAATATGGTGGAAATGTTGCGGCTGCGACACGAGTTGGACAGATTCTTGCCGAACGCGCTCTTGCGAATGGCGTAACCTGTGCAACCGTTGACCGCAGAAGTTACCGCTATCACGGTCGAGTGGCGGCCCTTGCCGACGCAGCGCGTGCTGCGGGCCTGGACCTTGGCGGCAAAGTTGATTCTGCCGAGTAGTCGAAATAACTTTTAACGACGAGACGAAAAACCATGTCGAATGAAATTAGAGAAACAAGAGAAGACGGAATTGTAGAGAAAGTTGTGAAGATCCGGCGTTGCGCTGTCGTAGTTAAGGGCGGTCGTCGTTTCAGTTTTGCAGCTTTGGTAGTCGTTGGCAACGAGAATGGCAAAGTTGGCTGTGGTTACGGCAAAGCCAATGAAGTTCCGCCATCAGTTGAAAAAGCGGCGAAGGATGGTCGCAGAAATATGATGAGCGTCACCCTGTCTGGTACAACGATCCCGCACGAAGTGCATGGTCGTTTTGGTACAGCTCGCGTCGTGCTCGTTCCTGCCCGTCCTGGAACAGGAATTATTGCTGGCGCAGCGGTGCGTGCCGTCTGTGAAGCATGTGGTATTCGTGATATTCTGACGAAGAGTTTTTCCTCGAATAACCCCCTCAACCTGGTGAAAGCCACGTTGAATGCCTTGCAGCAGATCCGTTCCAAAGAGGAAGTGGAAGCACTTCGCGGAGTGAATTTGTAAGGGAGGTTACTCATGAACTTAACACAAGTCAACACTGGAATTCAAAAGCATAAAAAAGGCGTGCGCCTTGGCCGCGGTAAAGGTTCCGGAACGGGCAAAACCGCTGGTCGTGGGCACAAGGGTTTTGGAAGCCGTAATGGTTCTTCCCAGAACGTGAGCTTCGAAGGCGGTCAGATGCCTCTGTTCCGTCGTATTCCGAAGCGCGGTTTCAATAACGCGGGTGCTGCGAAAGTCGCGAACATTAACGTTTGTGACATTGATAAATTCTTCGAAGACGGCGAAGTGGTTTCCCCGGAAACCCTCAAGGAAAAGGGAATCATCAAGTATTGTTATGATGTTCTCAAGGTCCTCGGCGATGGCGAACTGACCAAAAAAGTCACGATTAAGGCGCATCGTTTCAGTAAATCCGCTGTTGAGAAAATCAACGCTGTCGGCAGTACAATGGAAGAACTCCCGGGCAAGAAAAAGCTCGTGAAATTCCAGAAAAAAGAGAAAAAAGTTGAAGCCTGATTTTACGTTTTAACTTTGAAAACTCGGCGTAAGACTGCTCTTGACGTGTGGTTTTACGCCTTTATTTTTGTGCGAAAACGCCCATCCTCCCTTTATGGGGAAGGAGCGGGAAAACCTTTCAGGATCAGCGTCCAGATGGTATTGGTTTAATTTCCTATCGTTTTAACCTTCCGAAGGTTAGCGGTTTTGAAACCTACCCTCTTCAGGCTGTGTTCCGAACGAAAAATCCCGGATTTTTCTGGTTTTTTTGCGAAAAAAGCGGTTTTGCGAGGGGAATTCCCCTAGTGAAAATTTTAAAGTTATGGTAAAATTAAGCGAATTTTAAAATTCGTATTTTCATTTTGTTTCGGATTGGAACACTCAGTCCGTACATGTTTGTGTTTTAAAGGATGAATCATTCATGTTCGAGAAGATTCGAGTCATCTTTACCATTCCAGAACTTCGCCGCAAGATCTTTTTGACCCTGCTCCTTTTGGCGATTTTCCGTGTTGGTTACCAGATTAACCTTCCGATGGTGAACCCGGATGAGATTAAAATTGCTGACGCTGCCGGCGGAAACGACGCGCTTCAGTCCCTGCTGAACCAGGCGGCGGTATTCAGCGCCTCTGATATTCGTCAGATTACAATTTTCGGTCTGGGAATTATGCCGTACATCTCCGCCTCCATTATTTTCCAGCTATTGGCCAGTGTTTGGGCACCGCTGGAGAAACTTCAGAAAGAAGGTGAAGCTGGTCGGAAAAAGATAAATGAGTACACACGCTATGCGACGATTGGTCTTTGCATTTTCCAGAGCTGGTTCTACCTGCTTGCCATGCCGACCATTTTCAGCAGCAAAGCGATTTTCCTGGATGGATTCGCTAACCCGGCTACGGGACATTTGTACCTGCACTGGCAGATCATTGCCGTGTTTATTATGACGTGTGGTACCGCGTTCCTGATGTGGCTTGGTGAACAGATCGACGCGTTCGGTATCGGAAACGGTATCAGCCTCCTCATTATGGCTGGTATTTTGGCCCGTATGCCTCTGCCGATCATTCAACTTTACAAGGATTTCCACGACGCTGGAGGCCTTGCCGCGATGAAGATTTCGGGCGGTGAAGCGTCTCTGGTGAACATTTTGATGCTGGCGTTCCTGTTCTTTGCGGTTGTGACGGGTGTCGTGTTCATCACGCTCGGTCAGCGCCGTATTCCTTCCCAGAGCGCGAAGCACGTTCGCGGTCGCCGTGTGATGGGCGGAACGAAACAGTATCTTCCGATTCGCGTGAATCAGGCGGGCGTTATGCCGATCATCTTTGCCAGCTCGCTGCTGATGATTCCGGCGTGGCTGTTCAATTCGCTCCGTATGCAAGGTGGCTATTTCGGAAGTTTCTGTGCCTTCTGCGGAGATATGTTCTCTCGTGAGAGCATGTTCACGTACAATTTCTTCTACATCGTCCTGATTTTCTTCTTCTGCTACTTCTGGACGGCCATCACCTTCAACCCGAAGGATATGGCTGAGAACCTGAAGAAGAACGGAACGATCATTCGTGGTCATCGTCCGGGCAAACAGACTCGTGACTACCTCGAAAAGGTGATGATTCGTATCACGTACGTCGGCGCGGCATTCCTGGCAGTTGTGGCCATTATCCCGCACATTCTGGCGAGCGCGATGCACATCAACTATAATCTGGCGAGTTTCTATGGCGGCACGAGCCTGCTTATCGCGGTGAGCGTGGCGTTTGACCTCGTTCAGAAAATCGACAGCCACCTCGTGATGGTAAATCACAAGGGACTGTTGGAGAAATAAGAGCAAGGGGGCGGAAGTCCCCTTTCGAATGAATAATGAATAACGAATAACGAATAATGGAAAGACGTCATTATTCGTTATTCGTTATTCATTATTCGTTTGTTCAGATTTGGACTTTATTTAACGGAGACTTTATTATGCGTTTGGTTTTCATTGGCCCTCCGGGAGCCGGAAAAGGCACTCAGGCTGAATATCTGATCAAAAAGTACCATCCCGCTCACCTTTCCACCGGTGACATGCTGCGCGCCGCCCGTGATGCCGGCACCGAAGTCGGTCTGAAGGCGAACGAGTATATGTCCAAGGGCGAGCTGGTCCCCGACCAGGTCATCGTTGACATCATTAAGGAACGGCTGGCCCAGCCCGACTGCGCCGAAGGTTTCCTTCTTGATGGTTTCCCGCGCACGATCGCCCAGGCGGAAGCGCTGGATGTGATGCTTAAAGAAGCCGGCACGCCGCTGGATGTGGTGCTTGAACTGCGCGTCCCGGAAGAAGAGCTTTTCACCCGTCTGGCGAGCCGTGGCCGTGCGGACGACAAACCGGAAGCGATCCGTACGCGTCTGGTCGGCTACCGCAATCAGACCTCGCCGCTGCTTGAGTACTACACGAAGCAGGGCCTTCTCCAGACGATCGATGGCCTTGGCGCTATTGAAGAGATTTGGGGCCGGATTGAGACCGTGCTCGACAAAATCGCGTGAGAATTGCGGCATTTAAAATAGAAATCCCCTTTTTCTAGGAAACGAACTGATCATTAATTCAGACGGATCCGGGAAAAAGGGGATTTTTTATGCTCTAATTTCCATTATACGGCGGTTCCGTTTTCTGCAGGCGGTCGGCCGTTTCGTGCCATTTCTTCTTGGACTCGGCAAAAGCCGGGCCGGCAGTCGTTTGGACGAAATAAAGCCGCGAGCAACCGGTTTGGATGTTGGCCCGCGCATCGGTTCGCAGTGCGCCCTCGTGACCAAGCCACGCGTCGAAAATCCAGTTCCCGACCGTGTACGGCTCGGAAATTCCGTCGGGGGTTTGTTTGACGCAGAGGATCTCGTCGAACGTTTTCTGGTTGATCAGGCGCAGGCCTTTGTATTCGCCGTGGTGCGCGAGCATCTGCGAGAATTTGATGAAATCCTGCGGCGTGGAGTACAAACCGCCCGCCGCGTCGGCATAAACCACTTCCTGCTGGGGGAACGTGAGCCACGGGTGATGTGCGTCTTTCACCGGCTTTCCGTCTCCGTTGTAGCATTTGGCCAGACGTTTCTGCTGTTCCGCATTGGGCCAGAAGGTCGTATCGACCATCCCGAGCGGGTCGAAGATCCGTTTCTGGAGGAATTCTTCGTACTTCTGTCCGCTGACCACTTCCAGAATCGCCGCCCCGGTATCGATCCAGGCGTTTCCGTAGCTGAACGTTTCGCCAGGCTGGAATTTCAGCGGCGTGGCGGCAAGCTGGCGGGCCACTTCGCGCAACGGTTTGGAACGCAGGGGAAACCACATTCGAGAGCCGGTCACGTGGCTCATGCAGTCACGGATCGTCAGCTCACGTTTCGGAGCCTCGAGTTTTACGGAGCCATCTGCCTGTTTCACCTCGATTTTCACGTCGGCGAACTTGGGAAGGTACTTGGAAACCGGGTCGTCGAGGCTGATTTTTCCCTCATCAATGAGCATCATCAGGGCCGCGCCGCAGACCGATTTGGAGCTGGAGAAAATCGCGAACATTGTGTCGGGGCGCATCGGAACTTTGTTTTCCACGTCAGCCCATCCGACGCATTCGACCTCGAGCGAGTAATCCGGAGCGGCCAGAATGGAGACGAAACCGGCCATGGTCTGCGCGTCCACGTACGGCTGGAGGGTTTCACGGATGGCGGTCTGCGCCGACGCGATCGCCGTGAGGAGGCAGAAACAAAAAGTCAGGAAAGTTTTCATTTTAAACCAGGAATCAGAAATGGAGGAATGAAACTCAAATCAGGAATCACTTTTCAATCAGCAGGCCGCCGTGGCCGCACGGAATGACCATTTTCCCGTTCACGAAGACGGGGAGTTCCGGGTGGGCGTGGAGTTTCCAGCTTCGCGTGATTTTCGGGTTTTGTAAGTCCGAGACGTCCAGCGTCAGGATCTCGCCCCGGCAGCGGTCAGTGTACACGATCTCCCGGCCGTTTGAAACCGTCTTCCCGGCATGAGGAAGGCCCGGGATTTTGGTCAGCGGAACGTCTTCGATCTCCCGTTCTTCGCATTCGTTGACGAGGCGGAAGCCGCCGTTGGCGAAAAAGAAGATCTTCCCGTCGTGGAAGCATGCGCTGTTGGTGAACGAAACCTTTCGTTCCGGGAACGAAACCTTTTTCAGCTCGGGGACCTCGCCGGAAAAGTCGAACCAGAGCAGACCGTTGATCTGTGCGACGCATAAAAGGATTTTCGATTGGATGGGTGTTTCCACGAGGTCACGGCCATACAAAATCCCGAAATTATTGTAAACGAAAGCCCGTTTGGGGCAGAACGGGTCCGAAATGTCGAGGAAATCAACTCGCGCGTTCCCACACTTGGCCGCCAGCCACTTCTTTGGGTCGGCGAGAACGACCTGACGGACGGGAAAATCCTGAACGAAACGCCCAAGCGGCCTGAATTCGCCATTGGGTTTCAGGTCGTAGATCCCGACGCCCGCGTCCCCCTCGGCGGTGTAGGCGCGATTCCCCGAGATTTTGATGTCATAGGCGAACGTGGGGATGGGGAAAACCTTTTTAATGGCCGGCTGGCCGCCGTTCTGGACGTCGGAAATGTCCACGAGCAGGAAACCGTCCGTCCCAGCCGCGACCCAGACCAGACCGTCTTTCCAGGGAGCCGCGGCCATCGCCTGCCCACCGGTCGGGAGGACCGCGAAATCTTTGCGCACTTCGGCCAGTGGGTCGAGGTCCGGGAGGGGCGGATCTTCAAGCGTCGGCGCTTTGCGTTTTCCCGGGATCGGGTGGGCAATTTCAGGAGCCTCGGCGACGTAAAGCCCTCCCTGAGCGCCTGCGACGTAGAGCACGCCCTCACCCGAGATCACTTCCATCACGGGATCCGGGTCGCCGGTCATTTCCAGCACGGGAAGAACCGCGTGCGCGACGCATTTGGGCCTGGTCGGGTCTTTCACGTCCACGCAGAAGAAACCGGAGTAGGAGCTCGTCGCGTACGCCATGCCGGCGTCATCGACGGAAACGACCCACGAGTCCGGGAATTTCAGCTTCGCCTGAGGGGGAAAATCGAGCCGCGCCACTCGTTTCGGCTCGCGCGGGTTTTCGATCGAAAAGATTTCAAGGCCGTAGCCGGAAACCGGGCTGAGCTTGCGGTCGGAAGGGCCGGTGGAGAGGAAAGCGTAATTTCCGCGGACGAACACGCCGTCACCGAGTCCCGTGAGACTCGCCTGGCCGATGATCTCCGCGTGCTGGAGGTTTCTCGCGTCGATGACCGTCAGTTTTTTCACGCCCCAGTCACCGGCGTAGAGGATTCCGTTTTGAAAATCAACGGACTGTGCCTCCCCGGAGACCACGTACCCGATGTGCGTCGGGTGGCTCGGGTCCGAAATGTCGATGAACTCCGTGCCGAACTGGCGCTGGGAGACGAAAACCACGTCGCGCCCGGTGGCGGAATCGACCCCGCAGCAGATCCCGGTCGCCAGTTCCATCGTGTCGTAGTGGGAACGCAAACGCGGAAGGTCCGTGTTTGTCACGTCGATGACGTACAAGCCGCCCATTCGGGAGGTCAAGTACAAGTGATTCTTGTACCAGACGACCTGGCGGGACTCGCCCAGACCGAACATCGTGGCGGTTTCGCGGGGATTTTTGGGATTGGAAACGTCGTAAACGGTCAAATGCCCATTTCCGACGGCGAAAAGCCGATTGCCGTGGAGCGCCAGGTCGGTCGTATTCAACGAGTCCTCGACTTTCCGGACGGCCAAAGCCTTTCCGTAAAGCGTTTCGTCGTGCGAGACCGCGAAACCCTCACTGGGCGTTTTTTCGCTGGGCGGCTCATTGACCCCCGCGGCGAAAAGAGGCACTGTGAGGAAAAGTGAAAAAAGCAGGGTGGCCAAAGCGTGCATTTTAAATTCTCGTTTCCTATTTTTCCGGGCCGTTCGCGATCCATTCCAGCACAGTGTCGCGGTCCCAGATGGAGAGGTCGCCTGTATTGGGGAATTCTTTCGCGTGAACCTTTGCCGCGATTTCACGGATTTTCTCCTCGGCCGTCCGGAAGATCGATTCGGACCAGTCCGCCGCACAGAATTGTGTGCTTTCCACCTTTTTTGGGACCAGAATGTAACCGACTCGCACGTGTTTCGGGTCGATCTGGTTCAAATCTTTGTATTCGGGAAGGCCCGACTGGCGTGCCGAACGAAGAAGGTGGAGGTAAAGCGGAAGCTGGAAGTCCTTCCAGTCATCTGGTTCTACGGAGTCTTTTAACTGTTTTCGGCCGAAATGCTTTTCGGTCGGTGTTTCCTTGAACGTTTTGTAGTCCCAAATCCGCCATTCGGTCGAACCGTCTTCGAGCCTGCGGACGTCGATCCGGTCGAGCTTTCCGTGGATGAGCATGGGTTTGGGCGAGGTTTCCAAGGGTTTTGTCGGACCGAATTTCAGGATCTCGCCGGCCCCGCTGTTTTCACGCAGGTAGGCGGTGAGAGGATGCTCCACGGCCCAGATACGCCAGCCGTCGCGGTATTGTTCCGCCTGTTTTTCGGCCAGGAATTTCAAACGCTCTTCAAGTTGACAGCACTGGATTTGCACGATCGGAAGCGCCTGTGCGCCGAAACGGGCGAACGAGTACTGCTTCAGGACTCCCAAAAGGTCGTTTTGAATTCGGTTTTTTTCGGCTTTGAATGCTTCCGGGTCATTAAGACGTGCAGATTCCGTGAGGGAATTGAGGTTTGATTCCTTTTGCCGGGCGATCTCTTTCTGACCAAAAGCCTGTAAAACATCGTGGAAAAGTGTTCCGAAGTTTGCCGCGTCCAGTTCACGTGCCGAATCATTTACCTCATTCAGACGTAAAACGCGCTGGAGGTAAAAAATATAGGGGTTTTGAATATAAACCGCAAAATCTGTCACCGACATATCGCAGATCGGCGGGAAGGATTCCGGGATGGCTGGCGTTTGAAAAAGGCGCGAAGCTTTTTTTTGACCGGATTTTTGAATTCCTGTGAGTTCCGGTTCTTTGGGCTCGTCAAACAGTTCGATAACCTGCGGAATCAACGCGTCCGACGTATCCGTAAGCAAAAGCCGGCTGGGGAAAAGGGACTGGCCGTCTGATGAGATACGACCCAGCGTGACGCAAATATCACGGCGTGAAGCAAGGATCAGCGAAAGGTTATAAATATCGCGTTCCAGCCGATTTTGGTTCGTTTTGACGTGCAGTTTTTCCCGGAGCTGGTTCGGGAGGAAAATGTGCTCGGAAATGGACTCGGGGATGAAGTTTTCGTTCATTCCAAGCAGAGCGAGCGCGGACGAATCATCCAGAGCCAAATCAAGCCAGCGTTGAATCGAAATGGTTCCCGGGATACTGGAGGTCACCATCTGTTTCGAGGTGGTCTGGTTCAAAAGGAGGCTCAGCGCTTGAGGGAGATTCAGGTCCAGGAAAGGCAAAAACTGCTGTGGGATTTGCAATTTGTCGCTGAACACGTGGTTTAGCTCCATACACCCGCGGATGATCTGGTACTCCTCCTCATCCTCCGAGTCGTAATTGACTTTCCAGCAGCAGATCCGTTTCAGGAATTGCATTACGATGGAAAGGAGGGAATGGAAATTCACGTACTCGACCGCGTATTCAAACAAAATGGAGTGAATCGTCTGGTATGCGCAAAAAAGATTGGGAAAACCGTTTCGAAGATTTTCCGCGCCCTTCGACGCCGGGTGAGGCATTCGGGCCGGGTAGTACTGATTGAAGTATTTGTCAAGCTCTACGATCCAGTCGCCGGGAATCAGAGGTTCACCCGTTTCGTCATGCAGGGAACGCAGGTAGTTTCCGACGTCTTCCTGACGCAAAAAAAGCGCGAGTGTCTCGTATTCCGGCCCAACGGCTTCCATCAGTTCAGCCAGCGGTTTGCCCGGCTGGTAAGACGCGATGCTTTGGAAGTACTCGTACATCCGTTTTACAAGACGCCAGGGCTGAAGATCCGGGAGCATTTTTTTACCGGAACGGATCGTTGGTACACCATTAAGAGCGAGCTGCTGGAGTAGGATCGGTTCGAGCGATTCGTCCACCAGGCCGAGCGTGATTTCATCGATGCTTGTTTGCGGTGCGATTTTGCGAAGCCACTCTATAACACGCTGCACCTGTTCCTCCGGTTTGGTTTCTTGGAAAAGGTTCTGCTTCAACCGTTCATTCAGTTCCGGGTCGATTTGGGACCAATGGCCAGTCTTGAGAGTTCCATCTTCCTCGAAACGGTCTTGCATCGATTCAGGAGCGAAGATAAAAACGTCCGTTTGAGCGGAGACTCGTTTCAGAAACTCACGCTGAAGGGCGCTCAGGTCCACGCAGCCGACGATCCCAAGCCGGAAATTGATTTGAAAATCATGTGACGTCAGAAGATTCAGCCCGGAAGCGGAAGGGGAAGCGGGAGCGTTTCCGGCGGTTGGGATCGGATTGTTCCGCAGAGCGAACAGACGTGCGGCCTGTCGGTCCCAAAGTCCGGCAGCGTCGAGGCGCTGAAAGTACAACGATTCTACCGCAGCGAGAAATTCCCACCGGCGTACTTCCTGAAATGGGAAGAAAGTCTTTTTGGTTTGTTCCGCTTCCGCAGCGAGGGCTTGGCAAAGGGCGTAAACCTCCTTGAAACTGAGATTTTCCCGTGCGATTTCCTGGAAAATTTCAGTGAGCTGAACCCCAAGTATATGCCAGGCTTCCGTGTCTTTTTCGTCCGGTGCGGCTGGGAACATGGAAGCGAAAAGGTTCGGGGCTTCGGCATGAACTTCACGAAGAGCTTCCGCCCAAAGAACCTGTTGGGTCAGAAGGGACGCGCAAGGGGCTTTTTGTTCGTAAAGAAGCTCCATAAAGTCGCCCATGTGCTTTACGCGCGGCGGCTCAATCGTGCAATGGTTTTGCCAGGCGCAATCCGCAAGAAGGGTGAGAAAACGTTTACTCGATGCACGGTTGGGAAAGACCAGTACGTAATCCGAAAGATCGTAGTAATTTGAGCCAGGGACACGATAAGCAGCAAGCAGGCAATCGATTAATGCCGGGATACTGGGTTGGTTCCAGTCAAGGAAAATACGGTTCATTTTAATAAAAATACTGAATTATTTGTAAAACTCGGCGATTCCGTCCACCACTTCTTCCTGTTCATCGGACGTCATCCCGGGGAAAATTGGAAGCGCGAGAATGGACCGTGAGACGCGGTACGTTACCGGGAGGTCTTCCGGCGCGTAGTTTAAATAACGAAAACATTCCTGCTCATGCAAACCAAAAGGATAGTAAATGGCCGTCCCGATTTTACGATCCGAGAGGAATTTTTCCAGGTCATTTCGTTCATTCGTGCAGATGCAGAACTGATTCCAGACCATCCGCCCTGCTCCGGGTTGGGCCGGAAGCTGGATTTTGCCTTCCAAAAACGGTTTCGATCTGAAAAGATTCAGATAGTGTTCAGCGATTTGCTGGCGTTCCGCGGTCCAACCGTCCAGACAGGGGAATTTCTGATTTAGCACGATCCCCTGGAAAGCGTCCAGCCGGCCATTGATCCCAATTATTTTGTGGAAGTAGCGCGGCTGCATCCCGTGCCCACGAATGAGTTTCAGCTTTTCAGCGAGCGCTTCGTCCTGGGTCGTCAATGCACCGCCGTCGCCCATCGTTCCGAGATTTTTCGTTGGGTAAAAACTGAAGCATCCGATCGACCCCATGGAACCCACGCGGTGATTTTGGCCGTCGGCCAGAACCGCCTCAGCCCCAATCGCCTGAGCGCAGTCCTCGATGAGCTCCAGCCCTTGCTTTTTTGCGATCGCGTCGAGTTTTTCCATCTCGGCTGCCCGGCCAAAGAGGTGAACGGGAAGGATCGCCCGCGTTCGGGACGTGATTTTTCGTTCAACATCGGCTGGGTCCATATTCAGGGAATCCGGGCAAATGTCGGCGAAAACCGGTGTTCCTCCGAGGCGCACTACTGCGCTGGCAGTCGCGAAGAAAGTGAAAGAAGGAACGATAACTTCATCGCCTGGTTTCAGATCGATCGCCATGAGCGCCATAAGAAGGGCCTCACTGCCGGAGGCACAAGCCACCGCGAAACGAGTACCGCAGTACCCGGCCAAAGTTTTTTCAAACTGAGCGATTTCTGGCCCTAAAACAAAAATCCCGGAATCGACCACTGAGGCGAGCCCCTCCTTAATCGAAGGTTTCAGCGAAGCAATATGACGGGAAAGATCAAGGAATGGAACCATTTCTTTAATTATGAATTCTGAATTCTGAATTATGAATTGGGCTGAGGAAAAGGAAATCAGGAACTCAGAGAATTAAAAAATTTCTGAGTCCCGGAGTGACATTTTGCGCTCCACCGCTTTTTTGATTTGCTCGAAAATTTCTTCCACGGTCTTTTCTGCGGAAATGACGACGCATTTTTCCGGGTCGCGAGCCGCCTCGGTGAGGAACCCCGCGCGAACACGTTCGTGGAATTCATCCGCTTCTGATTCCAGCCGGTCCGGCGCTTCTGTTCGTCGGGCTTTTGCCACGGAAAGAGGAACATCCAGCACGATATTCAGGTTAGGAAGTACGCCATCGGTAGCGATTTGGCCGATTTGACGGATCTGCTCAACATCCAGTTCACCACCCCAGCCCTGGTACACGATACTCGAAAGGAGAAATCGATCCGCGAGTACCACTTCACCGCGTTCCAGTGCAGGGCGAATGATTTCCGCCACGACTTGGGCACGCGCAGCCATAAAGAGCAAAAGTTCGCTCATTCGGCTCATCTGCGAAACTCCCAGATTCTTCGAAAAAAGGAGGATTTCACGGATCCTTTCGCCAAGCGGGGTACTTCCCGGTTCACGGCAGACGGTCACGTTGTATCCCTGCGCCTCGAACCATGCTTTCAAAAGAGGGATTTGCGTCGATTTTCCGGCGCCGTCACCGCCTTCCAGTGCAATAAACATTCCGCTTGCCTCGCCTTTCGTCTAACGTTCTTCCGGTTGTTCACGCAAGGAATTCAGAGCTTCCTCCAGCTTGCCGGCGTTCAGGTTTTCCACGCCCGGAAGGTCGTAAGGTGTTTTGTGCTGGAACGCGCTTAAATCTGCCGGGTTCATATTCTGGATCACTCCGTACATGTACTGGCTCAGCTGCGAAACGTACTGCATCGCGTCAGCATCGTCCGAATGTTCCTGACGAATGTGTTTGATTCGATCGAACACAGTATGGAATTTTCCCTCACTGACGGAATAAGCGACTTCCATAATATCGAAGAAAACATCGGAAAGGTTGTTGTCTTTGCACAGCGTCCGCCCTTTTTTGATGACTTCCTGTGTGCGGGAAACCAGTGGGGACAAGCTCCAGAGGTTTTTCAGAATTTCTACACGAAGCTGAGGCGAATACCGTTCATCATTCTCGGCCATTTCAAGAATAGGTCGCGGAATATTGTTCGAGTTGAAAATTCGGGAAACGTAAAAAACCTGTTCCAGAATTTCTGGCGTGATCAGTTCTTTGGGAAGCTGATCATAGAAAATCGGGGAAAGGGCCGGAATCATTTCCGCCGTGATTTCCGGAAGAGGCGCGAGATTCAATGCGGAACGCAGTTCATCGAGGATGGAAGCGCTGACTTTCTCCCGTTCGAGCAAATGGCGCAGCGCGTACAGAACCGTTTCTACCTGAGCCTGAAATTCGGCTTTTTTGGCCGCGCTGCGAATGGAATGATTTTGAAGGATCCCCAGCGGGTAGTTGATCCAGCGGTTTAACAGGATAGAGCGGCAGTGGGCGTTTTTCACCTCGCGGACTTTCTCATCCGAAATGCCGGCAGGAAGGTTAATTTTGCGCAAAATCGAGTCGAGAGTCACAGAGATGTTCCGTGTAACAGTCTGTTTCATTTCGCCGGCGAGCCAGGGTTGAATGACGCTTTCCATCGCTTCGCGCACGAAAGAAGCGCCGCCTTCCAGAACGTTGATCACTTCCAGATGCGCGGGTTTTTCATCCGATGCGGACCATAAAATCGCATTGGCGATCACAACAGGGATCTCCTCAAGATTCAATTCCTCAATGGTCGTGACGGCTGGTGCGTCCAGAACATCAAATGCGGCCAGAATTTTTTCACCGTTCAAACTCTGGTTACGCATATTTTCCAAATGCGCGAAAGTCGGCTCGGCCTGAAGCTTTTCCAGAACAGCCTGCGCATCCGTCAGAGGGTAATCCTGCGTGCAAATGTTCATTTCATCCTGGAATGGACAGTCATTGAAGAAACTCAAGCGGATACGTTTTTCCAGAGCATCGTAAAATGGAACGTCTGCGCAGGCGAGGTACTCGTTCCAAAATTTCTTCGCAGAGTCCAAATCGCAGAGCCACTCGCTCAGAAGTGCCAAATCATACCAGAACGCTGCGTTCTTGAGGATTTCCGCCTTTTGACTGGCCAGTGTTTTTAAATCATAAATGGCCTGGTTCCAGCGAAGTTTCAGAGCGGATTCCTGAATAATACGGTCGAAATCTTCTTTCCACGAGGCGTCTTCAGGCGCAAAGCGGATTTTCAGCCCCACACGGAAACAGAGCGGGATCGCTTTGTTCGTCTTGAGCTGGTTCAGCATTTTCATGAATTTTTTGCGGGTTTCAGATTCCAGATGAAGTTCCGGCATAATCCCCAACCAGGCGTTGACGGATTCATAAAAACCGGCCTTCATCACCATTTGCAGGATTTGAACCAGATTGAGAACGACCTGCTCGTACTGGAATGGCTGAGGCGCGTAAAAGGCTTTTTCGTATCGTGAAACGACTTCCCGAATAACATCACGAAGCTTTTCACGTTCCTGGATCTGAAGAAGCGGCTGAGTAGGCGTCACGTTCCCGAATTCGGTCTTAATCGCTTTTAGACCCTCGATCAAAAGAGCCTGAGCCGATTCTGCGACTGCGATTGGATTATCCGGGTGAAATTCATAAAAACGTTTGGCCGTTTCCGTGAAATCATTTTCCCGGTCCACGATCGCTTTCAGAACGAGGCAGCGAATCGCAAGGAGGCAGGCACATTTGGGGTCCGTATTAAGCAATGTGTCCACGTAATTCAGGCACGCGGTGTACTGATTTCCGTCAATATATTTGTAAATCTTGCGAAAATCCTCCAGCCGCCCCCGGCAGCAGAATTTAATTTTCTTCCCGGTTCCGCCCGGGCAAAGGGAATAAGCGTCGATCATCGTGGTAGTTGGTATTTAAATTGAGGTTTTGGCGAACCTTGAGAGGAAAGGAAGAAAAAGAAGCGAAACGCTTTTCCCCGATTCCTCTGTTCTTCCATCAGTTTTCTTCTTTCAGTTTCTTTCGGATTCTTTCTTTTTCCTCAGCGATGATTTGGAGGGAATCTTCTTTTTTGAGGAAAATGTAACTGCTCAGCGCGTCCACAACTCCCCATAGGGGGATCCATAATAATATCAGGAAAAGGGAAACCGTGAGGCAGACGGCACTCTCATAAAGACGTTCCTGTTTTAAATAAAAATCAAACGCGGTAATGCAAAAGGCTAAAAGGATGAACGAAATACTCAGATTTACCCGAATCCGGTACTGAACCCGCGCGTAATGCTGAATCCGTTGGAGCGATGGTGAATCTTCCATTCCTTTCCAGGCCTCCGCTCTTTTTTTCCAGACTTTCCTCGTAACATAAAGGGAAAAAATCCCCACAAGGAACGAAAAAACGGAAATCAAAAGGGTTGGGGTCATGGCATAAAATTAGAAGAATAAATCATCAAGTCATTCACTTCAACGGGCCTTGCTCCGCTTCCATGGAATCAATGTAGGCGCGGAGACGTTCCAGCTCGTCGGTCACGGAGTGCAGCTTCAGCATGTTACGGACACGCTTGAGGAGTTCCACTTTATTGACCGGCTTGCTCAGGAAATCATCGCAGCCGGCCTCCACTGCACGTTCAATATCGCCGAGTTCGTTCAGGGCGGTGACCATCAAAACCATGATCTGCGACGTTTCCGGCGAGGATTTGATCTTTTTGCAGACCTCAAACCCATTGAGTTTCGGCATCATAATGTCCAACAGGATCAGATCCGGCTGGAAAGAGGCCACCTTTTCCATCGTCTCCGCTCCGTCACTGGCGAATTCAATTTTGCAGTCCAGGTCCAACAGAAACGTTTCGAGCAGTTCCACGTTCGTTTGATTATCATCTGCAATCAAAATACGATTTTCGGCCATTTTTATCCTCCATAATAGTTTGAACCAATTAACCAATTATAGCATATTTTGCCCTGACTTCAAGAGACCCGCCCTGAAATCCGGCAGAAAAGAACAAAATATTCAGATTTTGAAAAGATTTTCGAGTCTGAGCTTGACAGAAATAAAGGAGATTGAGATAATCGAGGAAAACAAAAGAAACAGTCAGGGAAGAAAATACAGGTGGCCGAATTCGATCCCCTTTTCCTGAAAATTTTTAAGGGTGGAAAAAAATTTATTCTTTTTGACAAAAAATTCAGAATATTTTTAAAGTAACGATTAAAGAAAATAGGCAAACTTTGACGATTATAACAAGAGAGACTGATTTTCCCTGCACACATTGTGTAAGGGCACGTATTTTATGAAATTTCCGAAGGAATGAATCAATGACGAACTCAAACGATTCCACGTTCTGCCTTAGTGATGAATTGCAGCAGAGAGCCAATCAGGTCGCTGCCCAGCTTCGTGTCCGCGAAGAAGAGGTTTCGGCTCGTGAACTTGAACTGCGTAAAAGAGTGGCTCAGCAGGAAACTATGGAAGCGGCGCGAAATCAGGAGATTCAGAACCGGCTTGCGGACCTGCATCAGAAAGAGCTGAAATTTCAGGGAAAGAATGAAGATTTGGAGAATCGGCTCTACGCGTTCCAGTTAAAGGAAAAGGAATTTGAGAACCAGAGCATTGATTTTCAGGCCAAGAAACAAAATCTGGAAAAGAGGCTTGCTATTCTTGAGGAAAAGGAAAAGAAAGCAGCCCAGGAACGTCAGGCCAGTCAGCAGGAAATTCAATCCCGAATTCAAATCCTGAACGAAAAACGTGCCCGGCTGGCGGAAGAACAGAAAAATCTGGAAGCGGGAATCCGCGACAAGTACGATGAAATCGACACGTACATGAAAAACCAGCGTGACGCGGCCCGCCAGATGATCAATGAAGCCAATGTGCAGATCCAGAACCGGATGAACCAGCTGATGGTGCGTGAGGAGGCGCAGAAAGAAGCTGAAAAGAAACTGAACGTCAGAATTTCCGAATTCAATGTCGCCAAAGAGCAGCAGCTTGCGGAAATCGCTGACATGAAGAAGAATATGTCAAAGACGCTTCAGCAGCAGGTCCAGGACCGCCTGAGCGAGCTGGAAGTTCAGTGGGAAATTCAGGCAGATCAGAAAAACAAGGAGTTGGAAGCCTTGAAGGAGGAGGCTCGCAAGACCCTTTTCAATGCCAGAAATCAGGCTTCGCAGCTTATTCAGACCGCTGAAGATCAGGTACAGAAGAAAATCGCCAAATCGCAGGAAAAAAGCGATTCCATTTTGCATGAGGCGGAAGCACAATCCAAAATGATGTTCACGCAGGCCAATCAGGAAATTCAGAAAATCCAGAGTGAAGCGGAATTGGCCATTCAGGATCAGATGCACGAAATCGCGAATGAAAAGAATCTCCTGCATGATGAACGCCTGGAGCTGGAACACAAGGAAACGAAATTCGCAGAAGCCGTTGCGGAACTGGATGAACGAGTTTCCAGACTGGTTGAGGCCGAGAAAGATTATACCATCCGCAGCGAAGAGGTTAAAAACATTCAGGACGAGCTGGAAAGGCGAACGTCTGAACTTGAAAGCAAAGAGCAGCAGGTAAAGGAGGAACTGCAGGCTCGTGCGCTGGAACTTCAGGGACAGACTGACGAACTGGAAACGGAAAAAGCGCGGTTCCTGGCCGAAAAGAACAAGTTTGAACAGGATTCCCGGATTCAGATCGAGCAAATGGAGGAAAAACGCGCTCATGAGCAGGATGTCCTGGAGAAAAAAGCGGCTCAGCTGGCGAATAATTTCAAGGACCAGTTAGCGCAGATCCAGATCAAGAGTGAGGAACTCGATGACCGGGAAAAAAGGCTTGCTCAAAGAATCAAGAAATTCGAGAAAGACCAGCAGGACGCTCAGGAAAACCTGGCTCAAATGAAACAGGAATTTGCGGAAAGCACCCGAGGGAAAGTTCAGGAACGGCTGAAGGAGCTGGAAAGTAACTGGCAGAAAGAATCCGAAAGCGCCCGAGCGGAAATCGAAGCGCTGAAAGCGGAAGCCAGAAAAGCCATTTCCAACGCTCAGGCGGAGGCCATGCAGATCACCAAGCGTGCGGAAGTTGAAGCTCAGAAGAGAGTGGAACGTGCCCACGAAATCAGCCGTGAGAAGGTTCAGGACATCGACGGCGAAATTTCCCAGAGAATCGCTCACGCAAAGCTGGAAATCCAGACCATCCGTCAGGAAGCCGAGGACGAAATCCAGCAAAAAATGCAGAACCTGGCCGCTCGTGAAGAGGATCTGGCCCGGAAACTGGCCGCTTTTGAAACCGAGAAAAAAACGTTTACTGTGGAACGTGATGAGTCGCTGGAAGAAGCTCGGGCTACAGTGTCTCGCGCCAACGAACACGCCTCGGCTTTGTTGGAAGACGCACAAAAACGCGCTGAAAAAACGACCCAGATCGCCCGTGAGCAACTGGTCAAAGAACGGGCTGAACTGGAAGAGGGTCAGAAAAAACTGCAGCAGGCCCGCGAGATTTTCAATCGGGAAAGAATGAACTATATGAACGAGCAGACCGAAACTTCCCAGAAGATGATGAGCGAAGCCAATTCGCAGATTCGCCGTCGTCTCGAAGAAGCAGCCGAGAGGGAAAAGTTCCTCAAGGAAGAACGCATTCGCCTCGCTGACAAGGAAAAGAAGCTCGAAGAAACGTTCCAGAAGCGTATGCTGGAAATGGAGGAAGCCGTTGAAAAACGTGTTCACGATCGTATCGCGGCTCTGAAAGGTCCTGGAATTGCCGAAGTGGCCTCGCTCAAAGGTGAAGCGGAAATGCTTCTCCATCGTGCCCAGGAAGAAGCCAAAATGATCATTCAGAACGCCAAAAACGCGTCTCAGAAAGAAATGGAAATTTCCAAGGCGGCGTCACTTAATTCAACACGTGAAGCGGAAGGGACGCTGACCCAGAAATTCGAAAAAGCCCGCGAAGAAATTGAAAAACTCAAGCAGGCCGCCGAGCAGGAAATTCAGGAAAAATCCCAGAAGCTCGCCGCTCAGGAAAAATCCCTTCAGGAGCTTCAGCTTGCGCTGGAAAAAGAAAAAAGTACCATTCAGGAGTCGCACCTGAACGCGCTGGTCGAGGCGAAAGGAATCGTTTCCAGTGCCAATGACAAGGCTGCGGCGGTTCTGGCGGACGTTCAGCGGCGGGCCCAGACGATCATTGATGACGCGAAATCCCAGGCGTCACTTCAAATGTCGCAGCTTGTTATGGAGCAGAAAAAACTCGAGAAAGAAAGGAGTGATTTTCATCAGGAAATGGAAACCCGCAGAGGACTGGAAGATTACCAGTGGAAACAGCGGGAAGATGCGTTGATTCAGGAAGACGTCAAAAACGCCAAGCTCCAGGCCGCGGAAATCCTGAGAATCGCACACGAACAGGCCGAGAAAATCATTCGCGGCGCCTGCTCTCGTGAGGAGATTCCGGTTTCACGCCCGGCCAGCTCGCTTTCCGAGCGGGAGCTCCAGCTCGAACTGCTCGCCCGTCAGCTTCGGGAAAAGCAGGAAGCCCTCCAGCAGCGAGAAAAGACGCTGGCGGGAGTCCGCGCCGAAATGGAAGCTTTGGCGTACGAACTGGTCGATAAAAAATGAAAACGGTTCAGGCTTTCTGAAAAGGCAAAAAATCAGGGAGGTTTGGGGAAGATTTTTCCTCAAACCTCCAATTCTTTTAAAGCGCGAAATTCTTTATTCCGTCAATGGCTGGCAGATATTTTGCGCAGATTTTTCGCTCAGGTCAAAGATCGTGAACCCTTTCGCGCCGATTTTTTTCGCCGCCCGAATCTGGTTGATCGTCTCCTCGGGAGCCAGTTTCCACTCGCCGATCCCGAAGTAAAGCGGGAAACCTTCTTTCACGAGCGTGGTCTGATTCGTGCTCATGTTTTCGTAAGTTTCGGCGTTTAGTGTGTAGTTCATCGGACAGAGAAAATCGACCCAGCCTTCGTTCGCCCAGAGGACCCAATCCTGGCCATGGAATTCCCGGCAACTGGGGTACCCACTGAAGACCGCGGCAGAGATTTTCACGTTCGGGTGCTTCACTTTCATCTGGTCGTGGACGGTCTTCACCACGTGCGTAATGAGGCCCGTGCGCCAGTCAACGAATTCCTGGTACAGTGGGCCATGATACCTTACATCCGCCGGCCAGTTTTCGATTTTCTTCCCGATCGCCTTTTCAAACCGCTCGCGGCAGCCGTCGCAGTAACATCCTTCCGTTCCGTTGTAACGAATGTAATCGAAGTGTACGCCGTCGATCGGGTATTTGTCGGCCATCTCCATCATGGTGTTGATTTCCAGAGCGGCATTTTCCGGATTGGAGGGGCAAAGCCAATTCCGCGTTTCTCCCTGAGCGGACTTCTGAAGACGGCCGGCCTCCTCCAATTCTTTCTGACGTTCCGGCGAGACGTGCCAGTCCGCCTTCCAGCAGACGCGCCAGATGTGGACCTGCATTCCCTCGGCGTGACACGCGTCGAGGCACTGCTTCAACTGGTCGCCGTACTTTTTGTAGTTTTCGCTCGTTGGGACATACTGGCTCGGGAAAAGCGCCTCACCGACCCAGAGCATATTCGGGATGACCGCATTAAAACCGGCGGCTTTCAGCTCTTTGGCCGTCCGTGCCCAGTCGCCCGGGTAGGCGCCCAAACCATTGTGATTCCACCAGCCGCGGAACTCAAAGGAATCGGCGATTTTCAGGGCCTTTGCGGCTTTCCCAAGATTTTCCTGATGGATTTTTTCGCAGAATTTCCACCCGGCAATTAACCCTTCAGCGTCAAAAATTTCCTGCGCCTTTTGGTGGAGTTCGGCCGCTTCGGGGACTTTTTCGCCAAAAAGGGTTTCGACGCGCGAAAAGCTTCGCGCTTTGATCAATTCCTCGATCCTGGGCGCTTTGGCCACGAGCTTCATCAGAGGTTCCACTTCGATCGGCTCGTCTCTCAAATCGGTATTCAGGAAATGTACGACCGTGTGGTTTTCCTGCGCCCATTTTTCGAGCAGCGCCCGCGTTTCGGGCAGAAGGTGCGCCGTGTGATTGATGAAACAGGCCTGACGGTTTTTCAGAAGGGCCAGCCATTCCGCCTCCGTCGCTTTTTTGGCCATGACGGTGCGATCAGAATTGATTCCGAAGGACGCGAGACGCTGACTCAAAAGGAACGCGTTATTCTTGCCGATCCAAAGCTCGATTCCTTCGGAATTCAGAATGGAGACGAAAATCACGGGCTCTGCGACGCATTCCAGCGATTGGAAAAGGACCTCCGAGTCTTTATTCCCTATGCGCCAGAATGAAATGCGGATCGTATCGATCTGGTCCCAGCCTTCAGGGGTTTCTTCCTTGCGAAAATCGGCTTTGCGGAAGCGCAGGATGCCGTCTTTTCCGGGGAGCGCATTCCCGCCGGAGAACCATCCCTTTTTACTGTGGAAATAAAGGGTCGTGCTGGTGAACGCTCTGGGATTGGAAACGGAGGCTTTCAGGACGAATTGGCTCCAGCTGCTCAGGTCGAGGTCCACTTTTGCGTCGAGGCTCAGACGTTCCAGACCTTCGGAATCGTCGGCGCGAACGAAGGCTTTCAAGCCCTCCGGCACATAGTTCAGAGGATTACTGCTTCCCATCACCTGACGCCACTTCAACCCGTCCGGTTTGAAGTCGCTGATCAGGAGATTTTGAGCGGAGACGCCCGAGGTAAAAACGCAGAGCGTCACGAGAAAAAGGAGGAAGGAAAGATTTTTTTTCATGATGGGATCCGGGGGCTAAAGGAAGGAAAGGCTTCACCTGAAACGAAGCCGACCCCTTTAATATACCAGAAAATTTCGGCGTCACCAGCCCCCCCTGTTGGAAAACTCCCGAATCGTGTATAATAGTTAGAAAATTCCCCTCCGAATTCATTTTCTTCCGAAAAGGATTTCCCATGAAAAAGACCCTCCCCCTTTTGTGCCTCGCCCTCTTTTTTGGCGTGCTGATGAACTGCGGACGTTTGGCCGCCGAGGACGCGCCGTACGAACCGCTCGCCTTTACCGTCTCCACCAACGAGGCCGGGCCGGTAAAAGTCCAGCTTGCTCCGATGGAATTGATCACGGAGCTGAACGTGGTCCAGACGCTGAACGCGACGCTTTCCAGTGCCGCAGACGCGCCGCTTTCCGCTGCACTCGAATTTTACTCCTGCGACACGATCGCGCCGGTTTTGGACGGGAAAAACGTCGAAAAAATCACGAAGACCGTCGAAATTCCGGCCGGCGGTTCGCTGGAAACCGCTTTTCAGTTCCAGGCGCTTGAGGGAACGTACAGCGCGCACTACCCGCTCCACGTGAAGTGCCGCTTTACAACGGCCGACGGCAAAAACCACGAGGCCCACGCGGTCCGCGTCATTGAGACGAAAATCCCGCAGGTGAAAAAGACGGACGCGGAAACCGTGGTGAAGATCGGCGGCGTTTCGCTCATAGGCAAATCGTTCTTCCCGTGGCGGACGCTCGATGATCAAACGTTCCTGCTCCCGAATTTCACGGGGAGCGACCCGGATTCCCGGGCGGCTTATAATACCAGCTCTCACAAAGGCCGCCGGTGTATTTCCTCCCATCCGCCGTACATGCCGCGGGGCGGGAGTTTGTTCGCGACTTACGAGGTCCAGCTTCCCGATGAGCCGGGCCTTTCGATGAATTATGGCGCTTGCGTCCGTGAAGTTTTTCCACCTGAGCCGCCGACCGACGGCGTGACGTTTCGCTTTTGGGCCAGCGAAAAAAAATACGACTCACGGGGAGAAATCATTCCCCAGGAGAAAACGCTTCTGGAAGAGTTCCATACTGCAAGCACGAATTGGGTGGATCGTTCTTTCCCGCTTGAAAAGTTTGCCGGGAAGGCGATCAAGCTGATCGTCGAAGTGAACCCGGGGCCGAAAAATAATACGACGTGCGACGGCTGCTTCCTCAGCGGCCTGACCATTAATACAGGCCGGGGAAAGTCCCTGGCGGCTTCCGATGCGCCGGCCGGGAAACCGATCACGCTCGCCCTGAGCAAGAAATATTCCGCGGTCATCACGCCCGGCCCGAACGGTTTGCTGGACGGCAAAATCTCGATCGGCGACCCGGCAAAACCCGAGTCCTTTGTGACGTTTAACGGGATTTCCTTCACGGTTGGCTCGCAGATGGTGAATTCGACGGGCGCCAAATTCACGGAACTTCCGAAACTCACCACGGACCCGAAAGACCCGAACCGCCTGCGTTTCACCGCGACGCTGTTGACGAACGACCAGGAATTTCCGATTTTGATAGAGGTTTACCCCGAGAATGGAATGCTGGTTTTAGATGTTCCGAAGTCCAACCCGGCTGAACTGCGTTACTTCCAGCTGGGCGGCTCCGACCAGTCCCTGAAACGGATCTACTGGGGGCACGGCTTCGTGGCGGAAAATCCCGGCGCCTTCCGCAAGGGGATGGGCGGCCACGACCTGGCGGCGAGCCACATCGGGATGGACTACCCGAACGGAACGTCGATTTGCCTGGGGGCCTCCTGCGCGCCGGTGGCGATGGTGGTGGATGGAGAGAAAAACCTCTGCACGCTGGAAATGGCCAACTCGTTCAAACTCGCGCTGATTCCGGCCTCGGGCGGCGCTTTCAACGCGGCGATCAAGTACCGCAAGAATAATTCGTGGCTTCCGAAAACCGCGCCGGGCGTGGAACGGAAGCGCGGCCGCCTGACGTTCGATGTTTGGGGAGGCCGGTACGCCAAAGACGCTGAGGACGTCAGCAAGGCGGTTCAGTACGGCGTCAACGATGCGCTTTTCCTGAAGCACGTCTGGCAGGTCTGGGGGTACGACGTCCGTCTGCCCGACATCTGGAACGAAAACCCCGACCAGCCGCGCGTCCTGCCGGGTCTGGGGACCTACGAGGAACTGAAGGAACTGGCCGAAACCTGCGCCAACGCGGGGATCCCGTTCGGCGTGCACGACAATTACATCGATTTCTACCCGGACGCGGAGGGTTTTTCTTACGACCTGATCGACTTCAACGCGGACGGGAAACCGAGAAAGGCGTGGATCAACCACGGCGCGAAAGCACAGAGCTACCAATGGCGGCCGGACCTTTTCAAGCCGTTCCTGGTGCGGAATCTGGAGCTTGATCGTAAATATTTGCCGACGATGGACGCGTACTTCGTGGACGTTTTTACCTCCGCCAACGTGTACGACTACTGGGACCGCGAGGGGAATTTCCACTCCATGACGCAAACGGCCGAATGCTGGAAAGACTGCTTCCGGACGATCAGCGCGGCCCTTTCGCACACGAAAAACGGTAAAGTGGAGGAAGGGATCACCGCCAGTGAAGCGGGTTCCGACGGGCTTTTGGGCGGGATCTCAGGCGCTGACTGCCAGTGGATGCTGATCGATAATCGGAAGGGCGGCACCTGGCGGCAGTACGTTCCCTGCGATGATTGGGCGCGTACGCCGTGGTTTGCCTCGGTGAACCACACGAATTTCTCCCGTCACGGCGCCGGCTACTCCAGCCGTTACCAGGCGTACCGTGATCCGGCCCTGCATAATTCGATGAGCGACGATTACATTTCCTCGGAAATGCTCGGCGGCCTCGACCTGATGGTGGAAGCCGGTGCGGTTTTTGCCGGGAGCGTCCGCAAGCACTACCTCGCCCAGCACGTCAAACGCGCACAGGCCGACCAGGAGATTTCCCGCGTGGAATTCGTGGACGACTGCCTCGCCCATCAGTGCGTGACCTGGACGAACGGCATGAAAGTGTACGTGAACCAGGCGGAAACCGACTGGGCCGTCGCGGGGGCCGTGCTTCCGCAGTACGGTTTCGTCGTTCTGGATGCGGAGGGGAAAATCATCTCCGCGATCGTCCGCAACCCGAAGGATCCGGGAGAAATCGTCGAATACTCGGTCCGGCCGGACGGCTCGTTCTACCTGAACGGCCGCGGGAAGAGCATCACGGACCTTTTGCAGATCATTCCCACGATGAAGAGCGCCCGCGTGAGCGATGACGGCAAGAAATTTGAGGTCGTGACGAACTGGCACTCGATCGCGCCGGCTCCGAAGGAACTCGCCATTTTCGCCCACGTTTTCGAGCCGTACCGCGGGTACGGCTTCACCCCGACCGGGTGGTACGACGGCTACCACTGCCCCATCCCTACGACGCAGTGGGGGACGAGCGACGAAACGCGCGATCTGGAAACCGGCGCCGACCACTGGTTCCACGTTCCGGACGGCCAGCGCAACGGCAAGTACCAGGTCATGGTCGGTCTGTACGATTCCAAAGGCTCGGGCCGCCGCTTCCCGCTGATGGGTGAAAACGCGCAGGAAGGTCGCTACGCCGTGGCGGAATTCGAGGTCAAGGACGGAAAAGTCGTCAGCGAGATCAAGCCCGTGCCGATCACCGAATCGCCGGAACGGTATCGGTCGATCATGGGGAACAAAACCCCGTTTGCGTTCCAGGGCGTGACGACTCTCGGCTCGGTGTACGTGAAACCGACGGCCAACGGGCTGGAGATCCTGCCACTCCCGCCGATGGAAGAATTCGACGTGACTCTTGACCGTCCGGTGAAACGGGTGACGTGCGACGGCGAGGAAGTCCCGGTAAAAGACGGAACGTTCCGCGTGAAAGTTGGCGACGCGAAAATTTACCGTGTGGAATTTTAGATCAACTCACCATTTTAAGATTTAAGAAAGGAAAAACCCATGGCTTTTAAATACGCAATGTGCAACGAAACCTTCTTCCCGGGCTGGAGCCTTGAGAAGCAGTTCGACTATGTGGCCGCGTGCGGCTACACCGGCATGGAAATGGCGCCGTTTACCATCACTCCGACCGACAGTCCGGCAAACGTCTGCGACATTACGGCGGCCAAACGCGCGGAGATCTGCAAAATCGCCGAAAAGGCCGGCATAGAAATCCTCGGTCTGCACTGGCTGCTCGCCAAGACGGAAGGTTTCCATCTGACCCACCCGGATGCGGAAGTCCGGAAACGGACCGTCGAGTACGGCAAAGCCCTGACCGAACTGTGCGCCGACCTGGGCGGAAACATCATGGTCTGGGGGTCCCCGAAGCAGCGCAACATTGAAGTGGGCGTCACGCGGGACGAGGCGTACCAGTACGCGGCGGACGCGCTGAAAGCACTGGTCCCGACGCTCGAAAAGCGCCAGGTGACGATCGTTCTGGAGCCGCTTGCGCCGTCCGAGACGAACTTCCTGACGTGCGCGATGGAAACCCTGGCGTTGATCGAAATGGTGAGGTCGCCGTTCGTCCAGCTTCATTTGGACTGCAAGGCGATGTGGGGCGGCGAACTGAATGCGGACGGCACGCGGCGGCCGATGGAAGAAGTCATTCGGCAGTTCAAACCGTGGACGCGCCACTTCCACGCCAACGACCCGAACCTCCAGGGGCCGGGATTTGGCGAGCTGGACTTCCACCCGATTTTCAAGGCTTTGAAAGAAAACGAGTACAAAGGCTGGATCAGCGTCGAGGTTTTCGACTACACGCCCGGCATTGAAAACCTGACGAAAAAGAGCATCGACTACATGAAGAAAGTCGAAAGCGAAGTCTGAAAATGAACGAATAATGAGGAACGAATAACGAATAATGAGGAGAAAGACTTTCACCTTTTTCCCGGAATGAATTCCGCTTGAGTTTGAACACATTCTCCTCATTATTCGTTATTCGCTATTCATTATTCATTTTCCTGCGCTTCCTGCGCGGCTTAAAAAATCCCCCCTCCTTCAAAGGCTTTCCAATGAACGAAATTTCAGAATACTCAGATTGGTCTCCCGAGGTCAAAAAACGTTTTTGGACCTGGCAAATGCGCACGATTTTCGCCACGATGATCGGCTACGCGCTCTTTTACTTCGTGCGGAAAAATTTCTCGCTGGCCATGCCGGGCATTGAGGCGGAAATGGGAATTTCCAAGACCCAGCTGGGAATTTTTCTCACCCTGAACGGCCTGATTTATGGTCTTTCCCGCTTCTGCCACGGCCTGATCGCCGACCGCTGTAACGCGCGGGTCCTTATGACCCTCGGCCTTTTGTTCTGCGCGGCGGCCAACTTCGCCTTTGGTTTCGCTCCGGAGTTCGCCCAGGCCGTCACGGGAGCATCTTCCGGCACGCAGTTCACTACGGTGATGGTGACGTTCATGGGGCTGCTTTGGGTCCTGAATGGCTGGCTGCAAGGCTCCGGTTTCCCGCCGTGCGCGCGGCTTCTGACGCACTGGATCCCGCCGAAGGAACTTGCGACCAAAATGTCGCTCTGGAACACGTCACACTCGATCGGCGCATTCATCGTCGTGGTCATGTGCGGTTACATCATGGGTAACTCAGTAGTGGATAAAGCGCCGAACCCGAACATCATCCCGAACGACATCTGGGCGAATTTCCAGGCCGGAATGGGGTTTGGGACCGGCGCGTGGCGGTACTGCTTCTGGATCCCGGCCGGGGTTTCGATGCTCGGGGCTGTTGGTCTTTGGATCGCCCTACGCGATACGCCGACGTCGGTCGGACTGCCGGAGCTTCCCGGGACAGGAAAGGCGAGCGTTGGCAAAGACTCCAAACCCTCGAAAGGTTTTCTCCGCCGGGCGGTTTTTGCGAATAAATTCGTCTGGATCCTCGGGATCGCCAACTTTTTTGTGTATATTGTTCGTTTCTCGGTACTGGATTGGGGGCCGACTCTTTTAAGCCAGTCGAAGCACGTTTCCCTTTCTCACGCGGGCTGGCTGGTTGCGGCCTTTGAAATTGCCGGGATACTCGGGATGCTTTTTTCCGGCTGGGCGACCGACCGGTTTCTGAAGGGGCTCGCGCATCGAACGTGTGTCTTTTGCATGCTCGGGACGGCGATTTTTGTCACAATTTTCTGGATGTTGCCTCATAACGCTCCGCATTGGCTGCTTTGCTTCCCGTTGTGCGGCGCGGGATTTTGCATTTACGGCCCTCAGGCCCTCATTGGGATCGCCGCTGCAAATCAGGCGACGAAACGGGCTGCCGCGACGGCCAACGGCTTCACCGGGCTTTTCGGTTACGCGAGCGTTATCGTTTCCGGCGTCGGTGTCGGAGCGATTGCGGAACATATCGGCTGGAACTGGGTTTATATCATCATGGTGGTCATTGCCGTGATCGGGATGGGGATTTTCATGCTGATGTGGAACGCGCCGCGTGATGGTTACGAGCGGTTGGGTGACGAAGAATAAAGAATCGCTCTCAACCCGTTTGGTTTTTTTGCGGACTTATTCGTTTTTTCAGTTTCACCCCCTACTTGCACGAATTTGTGTTTATGGTATAATGTGATAACTGTTCGGGGCATAGCGCAGTCTGGCTAGCGCATCTGCTTTGGGAGCAGAGGGTCGGAGGTTCAAATCCTCTTGCCCCGATTTGAGAAAAAGAGCGTGTTGATTTTGGGGTCAAGACGCTCTTTTTATTTAATCCATACAACTGGAATATTTTTCTTGTTTTGTGTATTTTTAGCTTTTTTTTGTAAATTACGACTATCCATTTGTTCGATATAAATACATAGATAGAGTTATTTCAGAAGGAATATTCTGTAGTTTAGGTAGTTCCCCCCAGGATTTCCAGGGAAAAACGTCTCTGGAAGTTTCAAATGGGCAACTACTCCCGCATGGAGGCGGAATGATGAAGTACACTAATGGTGGCGTCCTTCTCGCGGTCATTTTTTGGCTGTGTGTTAGCCCAATACAAACGTTTGGAATTGAAGAAACCCTGGAACAGGCGTTTCAGACCGCCATTGCGGCCAGCGAAAATGTACGTGCCGAGGACGATGCGATTCATGCGGCACACATGACCCGAATGGCCGCGACTGGGGCACGTGTCCCGGAGCTCACGGTCACGGCTGGGTACACGGCTCTGAGCGCAGAGCCGAATTTGAAGATGGATAATGAAATCCATCTTCCGCCGCAGTTGGGCGGTCTTACACTTCCGGTTCACATGGACGTGCCGATGGCGAACAAGGATTTCGTGACTACCAGTGCGATGTTTACGGTTCCGCTTTATGTCGGCGGAAAGATTCGGGCACTCGAGGACGCCGGTTACGCGATGGTGGAGGCTGCGAAAGCCGGGAAGCAGATCGTCGTGGCGGATCTGAAACTGCAGGTTGTACAGAATTACTTCATGATCCAGCGTTTGCAACGGCTTCTTCAGGTGGCGCAAGCAGCGGAAAAGTCGCTTGAGCAGCACGAGAAAGACGTGGAAGTCCTTTTGGAACAGGGGGTCATTACGCCGACCGCCCAGCTAACCGCGAAAGCCGCGCACGCCAAAACGAAACAGATGATCGTTCAGGTGGAAGCCGGCCTTAATACCGCCCGGGCGAATTATAACCGCCTGATGTGGCGTCCGCTTGATACTCCGGTAGAGCTCAAAGAGCTTGAACTTCCGCCCGCTCCCAAAAATGTTGAGGAGTTACAGGCGCGTGCCGTTGCGCAGCGTCAGGAGCTTTGGAAAATCCAGTCACAGGCCAATGCCGTTGAAGCCAAAGCGCGCAGCGAAAGAGCCGAGCGCTTGCCGCACGTCGCCGCCGCCGCGGGTGGAATGTACGTCCAGAACGACTACCTGAAAGATGAAGCGTATGCTCAGGGAACGATTGGCGTAACATGGACCCCGATCAACTGTACAAGCCGTGCCAAGGAACGCGCCGCACAGAGCCAGGCTTCCAGTATCCGCCGCAAACGGGAAGAAGCCATTAATGGGATTCGTGTACAGGTCGTCAAAGCGTTTAATGAGGAACTTTCAGCTCGTCAGAATATCGAAACAGCACATGAAGCGGTTCTGAAAGCGCGCGAAAACCTGAAAATGGTCCAGGAACAGTTCAAGGAAGGCATCGCTTCCTACTCGGAAGTCCTGGACGCGAACGCACTCCGTACACAGGCTTATACCGACTACTTCAACGCCCTTTATGACACTTTAGCGGCTTCGTACACTTTACGCTACGCCATGGGAGAACTTTGAAAATGCTTTTCAAATTTAAAACGCTGACCGTCCTGCTGCTCGCAGTGGGTGGTTTGACTTTTACCGCGTGCAAGCCTCATCAGAAGGCGACCGATCCGGAACTCGCGGAAATTCAGAAAGTCCCGCTTGTCAAAGTGCTAGAGATACAGCCAACGCAAACTTTACAAACCCGTTCGTTTACTGGAACGGCAAAAGAAGGGCAAACGACGCGCCTTTCGTTCCGGGTTCCGGGCCCGATCGTGGAATTCCCGGTTGGGATCGGCCAGAAAGTGAAAAAAGGGGATGTTCTGGCGAAACTGGACCCGCGTGACTTTGAGCTGGCGGTGAATCAGGTAAAGGCCGGACTTGGAGAGGCGAACGCTGCGTTGAAAGCTATGAAAACCGGTGCGCGGTCCGAAGACATTGAGGCGTTGGAAGCGAAAATCGAGATGGAAAAGTCCCAGCTCGAAACGGCCGAGAAAAACGAGGCCCGCTTCGCGAAGCTCGTTGAAACAAAAAGCATTGCCCAGATTAAATACGATGAAGTCAAGCTGATGCGGGACAGAGCGAAAGCCGCCCTGGAAGCCGATGAGAAATTGATGGAAAAAGCCCGTAAAGGCTCGCGTGACGAAGAGATCGAAGCGATGGAGTCGAAAATTGCCGGTTTGAACGTGATGCTTCAGAAGGCCGAAAACGCGCTGGCTGACTCCGTTCTGGTCGCGCCCTCTGACGGCTGCGTCTCGCAGAAATTCCTTGAAAATGGCGAAATCGCGGCACCCGGGATCCCCGTGCTGGTTTTCACAGACACGAATTCCATTCAGGTCGAAACGACTATTCCGGAATCGGTTTTGATCGAGCAGGAACGTTTCGAGTCGTTTACGTGTGAGTTTGAGGCGTACCCCGGCGTGAAATTTGAAGCGAAACTTCACGAGCTGGGTCAGGCCCTTCAGACCGGAAAACCCGGTTGGCCGCTGACGGTGGAAATTACAACGGATGCTGAACATCCAATTCATCCCGGAATGACGGCAATCGTCTCGATTGGAATTCAGAGCACGAATGATGCACTGATCGTTCCTTTGGCCGCGCTGGTCGGAACCGTCCAGACGGAAGGCGAGTATCAGCCAAAATCGGAAGCAACACACGTGTGGGTCGTGGGTGAAGACTCCACGGTAAAAGCCCGTCCGGTTACAATCGTGCGTCCGACTGAAAAGGGGATGGAAATTCAGGGGGACCTGAAACCCAATGAGAAAATCGTTTCGGCCGGTGCCCGGTTCCTGCACGAAGGAGAAAAAGTCCGGATTCAGTAAAAGGGCGAGTTGAAGGCCCCCTCTTGGAGGGGGCTGGCTCGCGAAGCGAGACTGGGGGAGTATGGGGTCGTGCCGATTTTCTCCCCCCGGCACTTCGTGCCACCCCCCTCAAAGAGGGGTGCTTCGCCCATCGTTTGCCTTCACCATCAAAAACGAGTCACTAAAATCAATGCAGAAAAATGAATCTCCCTGAATACGCATTAAAACACCAATTCGCGGTCTGGTTCGTCCTTATCCTTTTGACGGTCGGCGGCCTTTATTCCTACTTCACGCTTGGTCGGCTTGAAGACCCGGAATACACACTGAAAACAGCCGTCGTGGTGACCGTTTATCCCGGGGCGACTGCGCGCGAGGTCGAACAAAACGTTACGGATACGATCGAAACCGCCATTTACCGCCTCAAGCAGGTCGATAAAGTACGCTCCATCTCCCGGCCTGGTTTTTCGATCATTTACGTGGATTTGAAACCCGCGACTCCGCTCGAGGACCTGGACGGTTGCTGGACGATCCTCCGCAACAAGCTGAAAGAGGTTCAGACTTCCCTTCCAACAGAGGCCCTTCCGTCAATCGTGAAAGACGATTTTTCGCAGGTGTACGGCATCGTTATGGCGCTTGAAGCGGATGATGGGATCTCACAGGCGGAACATCTTGACACGGCGCGGATGATGAGGCGGGAACTCGCGCTTCTCCCGCAGGTGGGGCGCTGTGAGCTGTGGGGAGTTCCGTCCGAACACATCGAAATCGAGCTTTCCAGGGCGAAACTCTCCGAGCTTTCAGTCCCGCCTGTGATGGTTTTCGCGGCTCTGATGGGGCAGAATCTCAACCCCGGAGCCGGTGACATGGAATATGAAGGCGACGTCGTTCGGCTTCGTCCGACCGGGAAATTCCAGTCTGTCGAGGAAATCGGAGACCTGATCATTCCCGCTTCGCTTAATGCGGCAGCGGCCAGTCTGCTCGCGGCGGTGGACGCTTCCGGCTCGGCGAACGGTCTGATTTCCAGCCTGGCGAATCAGGGCGCTTCCACTCTGGCCGGCGGTTCCAGCGCGAGCGGTCAAACGGGACAGATTCATCTGCGAGATATTGCGGAAATTCGCCGCGTGAAATCGGACACGCCGTCCCAGATTTGCCGCTTTAACGGGAAAAACGCGATTGCGGTCGCGGTCTGCCCTGCTCCGCAAGGAAACGTGATCGAAATGGGCAAGCAGGTCCACAAGCGTACCGAAGAACTGATGGCTGACTTGCCGCTCGGCTACACGCTGGGGACGGTCGCGTTCCAGCCGGATAACGTAATTTTCTCGGTGAACCAGTTCATGAAAAATCTCAAGGAGGCGGTGTTCATCGTCGCCATCGTCGTGATGATCGCGATGGGCTGGAAGAGCGGACTCCTGATTACGAGTTCCCTCCTGATCGTGATTTTGGCCACGATGATTACGCTTCCCATGATGGACGTGGTGCTCCAGCGCGTTTCGCTGGGTGCGTTCATCATCGCACTGGGGATTTTGGTCGATAATGCAATCGTGGTGGGCGACTTGATCATCGTTCGAATGCAGCGAGGAATGGACCGTCATTTGGCCTGCGTGGAAGGCACCATGCGCACGGCGTGGCAGCTCCTTGCCGCGACCGTGGTCGGAGGTCTGGTTTTCCTGCCGGTCATCCTTTCGAGGGAAAACGTGGGAACCTACTGCTGCAGTTTGTTCCTGGTAGTGAACGCCTCCCTCCTTTTGAGCTGGTTTATTGCGATGGTTCACACTCCGGTGGTTTACTGGGAGTTCGTCCACATTAAACCCGTTGAAGACGGCAAGGACCCGCACTCCGGGCCCGTTTACCGCACATACCGCCGGATGCTGGAGTTCACGCTTCGCCATAAAACGATCACACTTTTGGGAATTCTTTTGCTCTGCGTCTTCGCCGGTTTGTCGTTCAAGCACGTGGATAAAACGTTCTTCCCGCACGCCCAGCGGACCCAGTTCTGGGTCGATTACTGGCTCGATGAGGGGTCCTCGATCCACGACGTTGAGGAAGACCTGAAGTGGGCAGAAGAGTTCATCCAGAAGCAGGAAGGCGTTTCGTCGCTGGCCACGTTCATCGGGGCTGGTCCGCCGCGCTTTTACCTGCCGTACGAGCCGCAGCTTATGAATTCGTCCTACGGCCATATTGTGGTGAACGTGGAAAAAGTCTCCGACCTGGATCGTCTTATGGACCCGATCGAGAAAGAACTGAAAAACCACTACCCGCAGGCGCGGATCCGTGTTCAGCGTTTCGCGCTGGGCGTTCCAACGCCGTACGAGGTGGAGATCCGTTTCCGCGGCCCGAACCCGACGGTTTTGGCCAGGCTCGGCGAGCAGGCGGAGAAAATCCTCCGCGAAAGCCCGTACTCCAAGGACGTTTGCGGGAATTGGCGTCAAAAAGTCCTCACCGTTGCGCCGCAGTACTCGCAAGCTCGCGGTCAGCGCATGGGGCTGGCCCGCCTGAACCTGAACCTTTCGATGGTCTGCGCGACGAAAGGCGTGCCGGTCGGAGTTTACTCGGAAAACGAGAAAAATATGCCGATCATCGTCCGCGGCACGGAGTCCGAGCGCAATGACCTCACCACACTGGAGAACATTCCGGTCTGGAGCCTGATGCCGGAAAGCGCGTCGCTCGGCGAGCTGAGCAGTCAGATGAAATACGAGTGGGAAGACGCGGAGATTTACCGCTACCAGCGCGTCCCGACGGTTACCGTAAGTGCCGACGGATACGATGTTTCCTGGACGAAGCTCCTCAATGATGTAAAGCCGCAAATCGAGGCGATCGAACTGCCGGCCGGTTACACCATGGAATGGGGCGGCCAGAAAGAAAAATCGCAGCAGTCGTCCGCGAGTCTGGCGAAAAGTTTCCCCATCGCCGGGATCATCATGCTGACCATCCTGGTATTCCTCTTCAACGACTGGCGCCAGCCGATGATCATCATCCTGACGGTTCCGCTCATGATGATCGGGATCGTGATCGGGATGATCGTGTTCGGCAAACCGTTCGGGTTCATGGCACTGCTGGGGATCATGGGTCTGCTCGGCATGATCATCCGAAACGGGGTGGTTCTGATGGACCAGATCGACGAGGAACTTCAGAAGGCGCACGCGGCCGGAACCTCGCGATTCCAGGCGGTGGTGGCGGCCTCGGTGGAAAGAATGAGGCCCGTGACGGTCGCAGCCACGACGGTGGTGGTGGGGATGATCCCGCTGCTCTCCGACGCGCTGTTCGACTCGATGGCGGTCGCCATGATGTTCGGGTTGATTTTCGCAACGCTGCTGACGTTGTTCGTCGTGCCGGTGCTTTACACGATTTTCTTCCGGATCTCGCCGAGAGATTAAAAGCAAAACTGGGGGAGTTTCGTGACGCGCCGACCAACTCCCCCCGGCCCTTCGGGCCACCCTCCTCAAAGAGGTGGGCTTTCAACGACGCTGGAAGCGTCGTCCCCGTAAGATCAGCAATTCTTTCTGAACCACTCGATCAGCGCGTTCGTTGAACTGTCGTGATTCAGCGCGGCGGTTTTGTCCTCCAGCTCGGGCAGGATCCGCTTCGCGAGGACTTTGCCCAGCTCGACCCCCCACTGGTCGAAACTGTTAATGTTCCAGATGATCCCCTGCACGAAAATCTTGTGCTCGTACATCGCGATCAGGCTTCCGAGCGTCGCGGGGGTCAGTTTCTCGGCCAGGATCGTGTTCGTCGGGCGGTTCCCCTGGAACACTTTGTGCGGAACGAGCTCCTCTTTCACTCCCTCCGCGCGAACTTCCGCCTCGGTCTTGCCGAAGGCCAGCGCCTCGGTCTGGGCGAAAACGTTCGCCATCAGCTTGAGGTGGTGCTCATTCGGCGTGCAGCCGATCGGGTTCTGCGACTTCGCGAATGCGATGAAGTCGGCCGGGACCAGTTTCGTCCCCTGGTGCAGGAGCTGGTAAAAAGCGTGTTGGCCGTTCGTTCCCGGCTCGCCCCAAATCACGGGGCCGGTCTGCCACTGGACCCGCTGGCCGTCGAGCGTGACGGACTTCCCATTCGACTCCATATCGCCCTGCTGGAAGTAGGCCGCAAAGCGGGAAAGGTACTGGTCGTAAGGCAGGATTGCGTGCGACGCCGCACCGAAGAAATTGTTGTACCAGATCCCGAGCAGCGCCAGGATCACCGGGATGTTCTTTTCAAACGGCGTGGTGCGGAAGTGCTGGTCCATCGCGTGGTAGCCGTCGAGCATCGAGAAGAAGTTTTCAGGCCCGATCGCGACCATCAGCGCCAGCCCGATCGCGCTCGGCATGCTGTAGCGGCCGCCGACCCAGTTCCAGAACTCGAACATGTTGTTCGTATCGACCCCAAACTCGGCGACTTTTTCGATGTTGGTCGAAAGCGCTACGAAGTGACGCGCCACAATATCACGGTCATTCGCAGTGGGGGCCAAAGCCCTGATCCCTTCAACGGCCCACTTGCGGGCGGTCATGGCGTTCGTCATCGTTTCGAGCGTCGTGAACGTTTTGCTTGCGATGATGAAAAGGGTTTCCTCGGGATTCAGATCACGAGTCGCCTCGGCCAGGTGAGTGCCGTCAATATTCGAGACGAAACGGACGGTCAGGTCGCGCTTCGTGTACGGTTTCAGAGCCTCGTACGCCATCACGGGCCCCAGGTCGGAGCCGCCGATCCCGATGTTCACGACGTTTTTGATCGCGCAGCCGGTGAAGCCTTTCCAGCAGCCGGAACGGACCTCGTTCGCGAAATTGGCCATTTTTTGAAGCACGCGGTTCACGTCGTCCATCACGTTCTTTCCATCGACGTAAATCGGCGTATTGGAGCGGTTACGCAGCGCAACGTGCAGAACGGCGCGGCCTTCGGTGATGTTGATTTTCTCGCCGGTGAACATTTTCTCGATGGCGGCCGGAACTCCCGCGGCCCGGGCGAGGTCGAAAAGGGCCTTCATGACTTCGCCGTTGACACGGTTTTTAGAATAGTCGAGATGGATCCCGCAGGCGTCGAGCGTCATTTTTTCAGCGCGGGCGGCATCGGAAGCGAAAAGGTCACGAAGAGTCACGTTCTGAAAACCAGCGGCAAGCTGTTCCAGTGTTTTCCATTGGGCTAAATCGGTTGGGTTGGGCATGAAAAACTCCAGCAAATGGTTAAAGGTTGAAAGGGTGAAAAGAAAATCACCCTACTATTTTCCCGTTTTTTGGAAAAATTTCAACGGGGGGCGGGGGAATTTTTTGAAGAAAACACGAAAGAAATTAATAATTAAAAAAATTCAGGAAGTAATTATTTATTTGAAGCGTCCAAATTCTTTTTAAAGGGCTTTAAAGAGTAAATTAACAAGAGCGACATAAATTATGTGATATTATTACAAATCTTAAAAGTTTTTCAAAATATTTTCAAAAATTTTAACTCCCACCTATTGACAAAACGAAAAAATTTTGCAAAATAATAGAATGATTGAAAACAGCTCTGAATTGACACTAAATATTCCCGCAAAACTGAACCTTTTTTTTGAGGTAATTCGCCGCCTTACTACCGGATTTCACGAGATTGAAAGCCTTGTAACTCCCATTTCGATTCACGATACACTACGTGTCAAGCCTTCTGCCGGGCTGAACTTTTCGGTTAAAATTTCACCTGAAGAAAAATACCAGCGTCTTTTTGCTGGTAAAACGATTCCTACGGATGATTCCAACCTGGTTCTGCGGGCTGTGTACAGGCTGAAAGAGAGTTTACTTCCACGACGTGATTTGCCGGGCGCAGATATAATTTTGACGAAACGCATTCCTTCGGAAGCGGGAATGGGGGGCGGTTCGTCGGACGCGGCTGCGGCGCTTTTGCTCCTTAACGAGTTTTGGAAGGTGGGCCTTTCCCGGGACGCTCTGGCCGAAATCGGGGCGGAAATTGGGAGCGACGTTCCGCTTTTCCTCAAGGGTTTTCCGGTGATTTGCCGGGGCCGGGGGGAAATCATTGAGTCAGTGCCGAACGGCGAGTCTCTCCCTACGCTGCACTTTGTGGTGGTGAAGCCCCCAACGGGCTGCTCCACGCCGGCGGTTTACAGGCTTTGCGAGCCTCAGGGGCCTCAAAATTCGGGCGTCATTCAAAAGATGGTCAACGCGTGGCGGGAAAACGATTTGGAAACCTTTGCTGAGGGACTGAAAAACCGCCTCATGGCCCCTGCGCTCCAGGTGGCACCGGACGTTCGGAAGGTTTTGGAAGCATTGAGCAGCGTGCCCGTTCCGCTGGTTGGTTTTTCGATGACGGGCAGCGGCTCCGCCTGCTTTGGTTTGTGCAGGACACATGAAGAGGCGCTTAAAAACGCAGAATTTTTGGAAAAGAATTGCGCTGGAACGGTTTTTACCGCGGAATCGGAACTTGCTCCGCTTCAGATATTGCGGACCGGATAATCAGCCAAACTCCATGGAGGAAATACCGTGCAAATTACGGAAGTACGCATTAAGCTGATGGAAGAACCAGGCGAAAGACTCAAAGCGTTCTGCTCGATCACCTTCGACGACTGCTTCGTCATTCGGGACCTCAAGATCATCGACGGAACCAGCGGCTATTTCGTTGCGATGCCCAGCCGCAAGCTGACCGCGCACTGCCCGTCGTGCCGGTACAAAAATCCCATTCGGGCGGGTTTCTGCAATCAATGCGGGACGAAACTCCCCTCCCAGTTCCCGACCCGGGACGAAGACGGCCGGGCGAAACTCTACGCGGACATTGCGCACCCGATCAATTCCGCCGCGCGTGAAATGATCCAGCGAGAAGTGATCGCGGCTTATGAAGAAGAAAAAATCCGTGCCCAGGCTCCGGGTTACGTCTCCCGCTACGACGATTTCGACCTGGACTACGCGGACGATGAACAGGGGGGTAAACGGTTCGGCGAAGGGATCTTTGATTAAATTCGATTAAAATCTAATTGCAGAAAAAGCCGTAACGCAGCTCCAGGAGTCAGTTGCGTTACGGCTTTTTATTTGGTTAAAGATTCTTATGCGCCAGGATGGAGCAGACGTTTTCTGACCGCTCCGATTCCGGCGAGGCCAATCAGGATCATGACCCACGCGGCAGGTTCCGGGACTTCCGGCGAGGTCATCACGCCCAGCGTGTAGTAACCCGTCTGCAGGAGGCTGGCCGGCAAGGTGAACGAAATCATTTTATCGCTGAAAACTTGCGGGTCCAGGTCACCCACGCGGAAATACTCACCATTCTCTTCCGTTTTGGAGATCAAATACCACTCGGAGTCGGCGTAACTCTCAAAGTCGGTGAAGTGCGCATCTTCTGCGTTGAACTCGAGCGTGATCTCCCAATCCTGCGTGCCTTCGCTTTTGTTGGTGAAGTACCACTCTTTCGCCCATTTGTCGTAGGTGCTGCCTTTGATCCCGGCGATGTTCGTCAGAATTCCGGCATCGGTTCCCGCCGGGATGTTGGAAACGGCGTAAATTTCCGTACCTTCCGAGGGGGCCTGGTATGTGGCGAGGCCAAAAATGTCGTACGCGGATTCGGCGGGTTTTGAGCCAAGGATTTTCCCGTAAATCCCCAAGCCCCCTTCACCGGAACAGTCCTGGAAGTACGCTTTCCCGTCGATGGTCCGGTTGATGACTCCGATCACGTCGTTTTTGTAAACCGTTTCCATGATGGAGCCGGGAAAAACGTCCAGCGTGTTGGCGATTTCCATCCCGTATTTCAGGGCGAAACCGGTATTTACGATTTTCGTCTCGTAGTCCGTCAGTGCGTGGTCATAGACGACGACTTCGAGGATCTTCCCGTCGTAACCGCGGCTTCCAACGCTAATGGTAAAGTAGGAACCAACTGCATTATTCGAGGTAATTGGATAGGGGGCATTTCTTGCCGCCTGGGTCAGAACCAGATTGTTTTGCAATACACCGGAAAATTCGGACTTTGGGGTTCCATTATAGTAATAATTCCCGTTTGTTGAAATAAAATCATTGGTATTTCCCCCGACGTCCTGCCAAAGCCCATTACTGCTATTCAAACGGATCCCATAGTCACCGGTCTGGCCCCAGATTGCGGTCAAACCGTGATTGATGTCGTTCTGCGCGAGAATGAAAACCGTCTGAGCATTTACTTCTTTGTTCGTGGTGAGGAGCTGCCCGCCATAAGGATTTTCCGTCGTTTGGGTTTCTTTCGTGAATTCCAGAGCTTTGAACTCCTTGCCGTTGATCGTGATGGCGCTCATCGTGGGGCGAAAATCGGCAGTCGTTTGTGTAAATTCAAATCCGTTCGAGTTGGAATCCGCCCAGGCGGAGACCTTGTTGTTCTCATCGACCGTCAGCGTCGCGGTATTCTGGGCGTCCAGCGAATAGACCGAACCGACGTGGTTCATGAGCTGCACAACCGGCAAAAGCGGATTCCCGCTTGTGCGGCCGCTCGTAACCTTATTTCCGAAAAGCTCCAGCTCGCAAAGCTGGGTCGCGTCATTGCTGGAAGTCGTATTGACTTGCAGTTTGTACCAGGAATAGGCGCCAGGCGTCGAGAAATCCGGGGTGGAAATGGTCGTTCCCGAACCGAGCGAGGCGGAAACGGCGGCTTTTTGCGCGTCATTTAACTGGGTCGCGGACGTAATATTCCCATCCGCGTAGGTAAACGAAGAGTACAGAACCGTTGTATTGATGGTTTCCGTGAAATCGGCGGTAGTGGTCGTGTGGTAAATGGGGGTCCAGTTCAACCCGTCGTTGGAACCATAAAGGCCCCAATCCTTCGGGTTGCGGCTGTTCATGGAGTCGTTGCCGGACGTGAGCGTAAAGTGTGTCAGGACGAACGCCTCCGGGAACTGAAGGGTCACGTAAGCGGGAGTCGTCATGTTCGGCCCGAAGGAATCGTACCACTTCGCGGTCCCACCGCCGACCACGTTATTGAAGAGGTTGGCCGGACATTCATTCGACTCAAAAGGACCTTTCTTGTAAGACTGAATACTCACCCACGTCGCGTCCGCGTAACGGGCTTCCCAGTCTGCCTCGTTGGTGTACGTACCTGAAGCCTGGATTTTATTCCCCGGGTCCGTAACATCTCCGCCCATCAGACCGGTCAGTTGGGTTCCAGCCTGCGACGTGTACGCAAGCGCGATGACGAAAAGGAAAACCAAGACCCTTATGATTTTTTTCATTTCAAAATCTCCAAGGAAATTAATACTTTAAACTCATTAACAAATATTGTAAACGGTTTTCCCGAAAACGCAAGGAAAAAACCTGAAATTTTCGGGAAAAAAGAAAATTTTTTCGGGGGGTTGAAATTTTCAGGATTTCGGGTACAATGAAACGAACGAATAATGAATAACGAATAACGAATAATGAGGAGAAAGAGTTTAACCTCTTCTTCTGTCTTCGGAGACGTTAATATGGAGGGCCGGCCCGGCTGCAAAAGTCTGGGCTACAGTAACGAAAGGCCCCCTCACTGAGGGGGCTGGGGGGGGGGGGGGGTGGCTGTGTGTTCGACTCCCCCCGGCCCTTCGGGCCACCCCCCTCAAAGAGGGAGGCTTTAAACGATGCATCCAGCGTCGTCCACATTATTCGTTTGTTTGGTTTCCCCTTTCCAAAATAGAATAAAGTTTTGTCCATGAAACCCGATTACGACATCATCGTCATTGGCTCCGGACTTGGAGGAATGACCGCCGCGAATATTCTCGCCCGCGCAGGGCATCGTGTCCTTTTGTGTGAGCACCATTTCCAGCTCGGGGGGCTGGCGACCTGGTTCCGGCGCAAGGATGGGATCATTTTCGACATTTCGCTCCACGGCTTCCCGGTGGGGATGATCAAGTCGTGCCGCCGCTACTGGAATAAAGAGATCGCGGACTCGATCGTTCAGCTTCCGTCCATCCGGTTCGACAATCCGATGTTCACGCTCGAAACGACCTTTAACCGGGAGGATTTTACCCGGCTTTTGATCGAGAAATTCGGCATTGACGCGCAGACCGTCAACGCTTTTTTCGACAAAGCGCGGAGCATGACCTTCGTGGACGACCAGCAAATGACGACTCGCGAGCTTTTCGAGGAGTTTTTCCCCGGCCGTGATGACGTGGTGCGGCTTCTCATGGAGCCGATCACCTACGCGAACGGCTCGACGCTCGACGAACCGGCCATCACCTACGGGATCGTTTTCTCGAATTTCATGTCGAAGGGCGTTTTCACCTTCACCGGCGGCACCGACCGGCTTGTGGCCATGATGAAAGCCGAGATGGAGAAAAACGGCGTCGAGATCGCCACGAAAACCCGCGTGGAACGGATAGTCGTGGAGGACGGAAAGATCCAGGGCGTGGTGGCGAACGGCCAGTTCATCAAGGCGCGGGCAGTCGTTTCCAACTCGAACCTCAAGAGCACGATCTTCAAAATGACCGGCGCGGAGAATTTCTCGAAGGAGTTCATCGAAAAGGCCGAAAAAGTGCGCCTGAACAATTCGAGCTGCCAGGTCTATATGTCGCTCAAGCCGGGCGAGACGGTGGACGAAAAGGTCTGCGGCGATCTGCTTTTCACGTCGGTCGCGCCGAAGTTCGACACGAAAATGCTTCTCAGCCGGAACATTACGAGCCGCACGTATTCGTTCTATTACCCGAAAACGCGGCCGGGCGTGAGTGACCGTTACGCGATCGTCGCCAGCACGAACGCCAACTACGACGACTGGGCGAAACTGACCCCGGAGGAGTACGAGGCGAGCAAGAAAGACCTCATCGAGGACACGCTGAACGCGGTGGAGAAGTACGTGCCGGGGATCCGTCAGAAAATCGACTGGGTGGAGGCCGCCACGCCGAAAACGTTCGAGCGGTACACGCTCCACGAGATGGGCGCCAGTTTCGGGACGAAGTTCGAGGGACTGGAGATTTCCCGCGGATTGCCGGAACAGGTGCCGGGGCTTTTCCATACAGGGAGCGTTGGGATCATCATGTCGGGCTGGCTCGGTGCGGTGAATTATGGGGTGATCGTCGCGAACGAGGTGGACGCGTTTATGAGAAAATAAGAAAGAATAAAAAGCACTCTTCCTTAATCTAATATTAAAAAGTTTTTGAAAGAGGGGGGCCCGGGGGAGGAACAATTTTCAAAATGTTCCTCCCTCCGCGGCGGCAAACGTTTTCGCGGGCAAGTCTTTTTTCTCCCGCAGGGTGAAAAAAGCGAGGTTTTTAACCGGAAATCTCAAAGCACGCTCTTAATGAAACGCTCTTGAAACCCGGTCGATTTCTTTCGCCCGGAGCAGAATTTCCCGGATTTCGGCCAGCGGGATCTGGTTCTCCGCATCGGAGATCGCCCGGCTGGGGTCGGGGTGCACCTCGGCGAAAATCGCGTCCACGCCCACGGCCAGGGCCGCGTTCATCAGCGGGGCGGCGTACTCACGGTTTCCGCCCGAGCTGGTCCCGTTTCCGCCGGGTTTCTGCACGCTGTGCGTCGCGTCGAAAACGATCGGGAAGCCGATTTTCCGCATCTCGATCAGGCCGGTAAAATCCACGACCAACGTGTGGTAGCCAAACGACGTGCCGCGTTCGCAGAGGAGGATCTTTTCGTTTCCCGCCTCGGTGAGTTTGGCCGCCACGTTCCGCATATCATCCGGGGCCATGAACTGGCCTTTTTTCACGTTGACGGCTTTGCCGGTTTTCGCCGCCGCGACGAGCAGATCGGTCTGGCGCGCAAGAAAAGCCGGGATCTGGATCAGGTCCACCACCTGCCCGACGGCCGGGCATTGGGTCGTTTCGTGAACGTCCGTGACGACCGGCAGATCGAACTGGGTCCTGACTTTTTCCAGGATCCGCAAACCCTCCTCCAAGCCCACACCGCGCGGGGAGAAGATCGAGCTCCGGTTTGCTTTGTCGAACGAGCCCTTGAAGACGAGCGGGATTTCCAGCTCCTCGCAGACGCGCTTCAGCCCTTCTGCGGCGGTCATGACGGTCATCTCGTCCTCGATGGCGCACGGTCCGGCGATCAGCGTGAACGTTTCGGCCTCGCCGCCAATGGAAACGCGCGGCGTGATGGAGATTTTACGGGTGGTTTGCATCATAAAAAGATTGACGATTTTATGAAAATGAAGAGAACTAAAACCTTAACCTCTTGAAAATACATTCAGGAAGAAGCTGGACGCAGCACATCACGAGACGCCACCACCACGGTGTATAGAGGACGTTCCGCCGGTTTGTGATCGCACGGTCGATCGATTCGGCGACACGGCGGGGATCGGCGGCCAGGAACGATTTGCTCTGCGGCCGGTCTGCGATCATACGCGTCTGGACCAGGCCGGGTTTGACCGTCAGGACGTTTGTCCCGATCGGCTGCAACCGTGCGCGAAGCCCGGAGAGGTAGGCAGTCAGCCCCGCTTTGGCAGCTCCATAGGGATAATTTGAACATCGTCCCCGATCTCCCGCTACCGAGGAAAGGACCGTGATCCATGCGCCATTTGCGGCAAAAGGATGTGTCTCGTACCAGCGTGCGACCGCTTCAAGGAAAATCGTCAATGAGGTGAAATTGACGAAAACCGTCTGTTCAATTTCATCGCCCCAGCGTTTTGAGTCCTGTGAGGGGAGCATACCCTGAGCGATGTAAATACCGGTAATCGGTTCTTCCCACGTAACCCGTGCCAGAGCGACACACTGAAGCCAGAACATCTCGGCGGAAAGAATGGATTGAAAAGTCTCTGAGGCGTTATAATACATAAATTCCGAGTCCGGCCTCGTTACCAGGCTGCGCAGTTTCTGTGGATTACGTCCCACAAGAATAAGATGTTCCTCCCTCGCCGCGAAAAAATCGACGTTATGCCGTGCAATTTCAGAAGTGGCTCCGAGGAACAAAATAGCCATGGGAATGGTGCTTTCAGGTCTCTTGAGGGGACGGTCGAATAAAACGATGGGAACGAACGGGGCCCGAAATTACTCTTCAGCCTCAAATCCTGGCCAAATGTGCCCCATTTTCTCGACCTTCGTCCGAATATACGCCTCGTTATAAGGGGTGATCTCTCCCAAAATACGGACCTGTTCCGTAACGGTGAGATCGAATCCGCTATATATAAAAGCATCGACTTTTTTTGGATTGTTCGTTAGCAAACGAATGTGTGTGATGCCCAAATCGTTCAAAATTTGCAGCCCGACGCCATAATCCCGGCAGTCCGCGCGGTGCCCGAGGGCCAAATTCGCCTCTACCGTGTCAAGTCCCTGCTCCTGAAGTTTGTACGCTTTGATCTTCTCGGCCAGACCGATCCCCCGACCTTCTTGCGGGAGGTAGATCAAGTAACCGTAACCGTCTTCCTGCATCCGTTCCAGCGAGCGGGTCAGCTGGTCGCCGCAGTCACACCGCAGCGAGTGAAGCAGATCCCCCGTGAAGCACGAAGAGTGCATGCGCACGAGCGGATTTTGTGCGATTTCAGGACTTTTGGCGGTTTCGGGCGAGCCGATCTGAACGACCACGGGTTCCATGGTTTCGTACTTGACGCCATACACGTAAATGTGGCCCGGGCCGTACTTGGTCGGAAGGTTCGCGTCGGCGATCCGGTAAATGAGTTTTTCCCGATTGCGGCGGTAGCGGATCAATTCCTCGATCGTGGAGCACTTGAGATTGTACTTTTGAGCGATTTCGGTCAGTTCTTCTCTCGTAGCCCGGTCACCATCCTCACCCAGGACTTCACAGCAGACTGCGGTCGGCCGAAGCCCCGCGATTTTCATGAGGTCAATGCATGCTTCGGTGTGCCCGGCACGACGCAGAACGCCGCCTTCTTTGGCCTTCAGCGGGTACACATGGCCCGGACGGGTAAAGTCTGTGACTTTCGATTTTGGGTCAGAAAGGGCTTTGATCGCTACTGCACGTTCCTGAGCCGTAACGCCGGTTTTGGCGCTTATATGGTCCACCGCCACGGTGAATTGGGTCGAAAGCGGGGCCGTATTGTGCTGAACCATCTGGTCGAGTTCCAGCCGTTTACAATCATCGGGTAGCATGGGGACGCAAACGATCCCTTTCCCGTGAGTAATGCAGAAGTTTACGAGTTCGGGCGTGGCAAACTGGGCGGCGAAGATAAAATCGCCCTCATTTTCCCGGTCTTCGTCATCCATCATGATGACGATCTCGCCGCGCTTCAGGGCCTCAGCCGTCTCTTCGATCGTTGAAAATTTCATGGTTTTAAACAGGTTAAAGGTAATTAATAAACAGATTCTTTATTTATTTTACCACAAACAGGAAAAAAGTCAAGTGGTTTCGCGTGGGGCCAGGGATTCAGGGGGGCTTTTCAACGGGAATCGCCGTGGTATAATTAAGAAAACGAGGCCGGAAGAATTAAGACCCCGGCCGACTGAAAATCCTCTCCTGAAAAGTTTCACCTAAAGAAAACCCCATGAAAAACCTTTTTTTGTTTTGCGTTTCCATTCTGCTCGTAAGTCTTGCTCTGGCCGATTCCATTCCGGAGGGCTGCACGATCAATGACGGCGCAGAGATCAAGTTTCGCGACCCGCTCCCGGCCATGAACGTCGCGGGGAGGCATAACGGAACGTACAATAATTACGAAATGGGCCTTCCCGCCCTCCTGACGACCACGGATCCAAAACTGGGCGAAATGATCCACCAGCTCCGAAACACCATTCAGGATGACCGCCGGCTCGTCTTCATTGACGGCAAGGTCCTGATGTGCAGCAACAACTGGATCCGGGACCACGTTCAGCAGATGAAAGGGTTCCTCCATTGGGAGTACGACTTGGACTCGTTTCTGAATTTCATCCTGGAGACCCAGCGCGCGGACGGTTGCTTCTACGAGCTGATCAAGCAGCTCGACGATCCGCACTGGAAGTTTGTCGATGCGGACTGCCGCGTCTTATACCCGGAGGATAATTTGTCGCTCGTGAGGCTTGAAATCGAGGCGGATGTGGAGTATCTCGTGGTGGAAGGCGCCATGCGCTACTACCAGGTCACGGGCGACGATGTATGGCTGGCCCGTGTTCTGCCGAAACTGGAAAAGGCGATCGACTACATGACCTCCGACCCGAAACGCTGGGATCCGGAGCGCGGTCTGGTGAAACGCGGCTTTACGATCGACACGTGGGACTTTACGTACAAACCCGACGCCGGAACGAACCGCCGCATTAACAACCAGACGCCCATGGGGATCATGCACGGTGACTGCACGGGCGTTTATCAGGCGATGAATCAGCTCGCGTGGTTCCACGACCGGCTGGGTAATTCAGAAAAAGCCAAAGAATGGCTCGAACGGGCGGAAACGCTTAAAGCCAGCATTTTCCAGCACTTGTGGAACGGAAAATTCTTCATTCACCAGATCGGCCTGAACGGAGCGGGTGTGGACGACCAGGAAAACGTCCGGCTTTCACTCTCCAACGCCTACGCACTGAACCGGGGCATTTTGAACGTCGAGCAGGCACGCTCGATCATCGGGGAGTACCTCGCCCGGCGAGAAACGACCAAGGCGTTTGCAGAGTGGTTTTCGATCGACCCACCTTACACCCCGGCTTTCGGAAATTGCCAGCCCGGGCAGTACGTGAACGGCGGCATTTCTCCCTTCACCGCCGGCGAGCTGGCCAAGGGCGCGTTCCGGAACGGTTACGAAGCGTATGGCTGGGACATTTTACGGCGGTTTGAAGAAATGATAAAAGAGGACAAGGCGATTTACTTCCTTTACGACCCCGCGACCCGGAAACCACTTGGCGGTGGGCCGAGCGCATGGGGCGCAGCCGCCCTGCTCTCCGCGATCGACGAAGGTCTCGCCGGGATCACCGACCTGGGGACCGGTTACGACGTGATGGAATTCGCACCGCGTTTTCCTGTCACGCATTACACGGAAACGCGCTACTTTACCGGCTACGAAAAAACGGCCAAATTCGTGGATGTTCGCTGGGTTCTGCGGGACGAGGGAATGCGGTACTACGTGCTTTCACCCGCCAAAGAACTCCGCGCCCATCTGCTCCTCCCCAAAGGAAAAAGCTGCTCACGGGTCAAATTCAACGGTCAGGAACAGACGTTTGAACTCGTCAATGTGGGCGAGAGTGTGTACGTCGATTTCGTTGTGAAGCCCGAAGGAAAGGCCGACCTGGAGGTTTTCTTCTGAATCAGAAAAATGAGGGCATTTCGTATCGGCGAGGCACTTGGATTTTCAGAGAAGCAAATCAATAGGTGTGGCTTCAAGAATCCGGAAGTGGCGCTGTCCGAAGCGGAGCGGAATACGATAAATTGTTACAACGAAAGAATAGCTAGAAAAATAAATAGAAACTGGGCTTGGCCAGGCCCAGATGGACAGTGGCCATACCTGTGGTTGTCTCCTGATTTCATTAAGGACGTTGCTAAATATGCGGGTCCTCCAGGGCTTGGTACAGCTGCTACTTGGAAGATGTAGATGCATACAGGAACTCGCGCACGCCTGTGAAACCAGAGAGCAATGAGGGTAATACTGATGCTCCTTTCGGCGGTGCTGAACATGATTAGTACAGTTGTATAGTATCAATGGATTGTACTAATTAAAAGCAACACATCCAAAAGGTTCGTATTGTCTGGTTTTACAGGAGCCATGTCGTACTCCATCTTTTGGCGCATTTGCTCCCATTTAGCTATGACAGTCATTGGATCTGGAAATTGAATTTTAACAGCGATTACAGTGGTCGCCGCAGCGTTCACGACCAACGCGACCACTGTAATCCACATAGCGATTGTTTTGCTCATAATAAAATCCTTTCTTTTATTCATTCTAGTATTCTTGTCTTTGATTTCAAGGGGGAGTATCAAATATTTTTATTATTTTATTAAAAATCTTTTGGATTCCCCTAGAATATTTTGGCGGATTGTGTATAATATTGTTACTATTTATAGCCTTGTAATCAGTTTTTGATTAATTAGAAGGAGTGTCAGATGCCGCTTCCTGAAAAAATGCATGCAGCGTTTCAAAAACGATTTGGATACCCATTGCAGGATGCCAAGTTGTTTCACAGAGCGAATGGCGCTAATCAATATAAAGATAGCTCTCTTTCCATATTAGGAAGGGGCAATGTTACGCTTGATGTTCCGCAGCGTACTATGGATGAAATAGATGCTGAGAATTTCGATTTAATTCAGAAGATTTCACGAAATTTTTAATATGGCCTCAGAATCTACGAATACGAGCGCTCCCAGAGAACTGACAAAAACCGAGATTCAAGCGATTCTTGATGTCTTTCAGGAATACTATACCCGCGTTGATGAAATATTTGATTGGGCAACAGCTGAAAACGAAGGTGTAAGACCAATCGGTGTAAGCAATGAAATCTATGCCTGCTTTCATCATATTGCAAGAGGACTTTATGAAGATGGCGATTCGGAGTTTTTCAAGACTCAAATACATTCAGCCAAACGGCATTTAATTCGTGGAGAATTGGACTGTTACAAGATCATTATTAACATTCATCTTCGTCGTTGTGCGATGGTCGAAGAAACATTATCTTATTTCCGAATCATCGAAGACTTTAATGATTATGTTGCAGACGGTTTAGAGAAATTGAATCGCGTCAATACTCTAACGAAAGAACTGCTTGCCAAATTTATGGAAGCTCGGCGAGCCGAATCTCGTGGCAATTTAGAAATAGCGCGTGAGTGTTACAGTGAATGTGTTATTTTAACGGTCGATCATCAAGAGGCTATTGAAGAAATTACAGAAAATAAATCTTATTTAATGGCGTGTCGTCGCGAAATTCGTGTGAATAAACAAGAAAGAAAAAGGTTCTGGACTACTATAATCGCGTCTATCATCAGCGCATTGTTAAGTGGAACGTTAGCTTCAATAATTACTCTTTGGTGGAAATGATGTTACTTTCTTAAAAGTTAAGAAACCTGTTTCCAATCAAAAATCGTCTCAAGCCCGAAACTCACCAAAGCGCGTGAATTTCGGGCTTTTTTTGTGAATGCCGCGGGCGGTAAGCGAAGATTTACCGCGTGTGCAGAAGGGGGTTTCCCGGCTCTTTCAGGAAGTTTTCGTAAAGCGCCACGAGGTCCGGGTTCTCGCCGCAACGGCGCTTTTCGCGGGTTTTGTCGGCGGAGAAAAGACCGCTCATCCGTTTCGTCCGCAGCGCATCCGTGACGGGGAGTTCCGTTTTCGGCTGGCCTCCGCCTCCGATGCAGCCGCCGGGGCACGCCATCACTTCCACGAAGTCAAACTTCAAGTGCTCTTTGGTCTCCAGAAGCCGGCGAATGTTTCCCGCGCCGTGAACGATCCCCACGCGGAGGGTTTTCCCGCCGATCTTCACCTCGGCCCGGCGAATGGCGTCCAGACCGCGGACAGGAGTGAAAAGGAGCCAGTCTTTCGGCGGCTCTTTGCCCGTCCAGGTGAAATGAAGCTGGCGCAAAACGCTTTCCGTCACGCCACCCGTATTTCCGAAAATCACGCCGGCCCCCGTCCCGTTCCCAAGGACCGAATCAAATTCCCCGGGTTCAAGCTGGTCGAGTTTCAGGCCGATCTCCATCAGCCACCAGCCCAGCTCGCGGACGGTCAGGGCGAAATCGACTTCCGACCCGAGCGTCCGCTCGTACTTTTTGGCGGTACACGGTGAGAACGAAACGACGACGAGATCTTCCGGTTTCATCTTGAGTTGATCGGCGTACCACGTTTTCACCACGGAAGCCAGCATCCGGATCGGGCTTTTGCACGAGGAGATCAGCGGCTGGACCTCCGGAAAGAATAGTTCCGCGAAACGGAGCCAGGCCGGGCAGCAGCTCGTGAACATAGGTTTCCCCGGCTCGTTTTTCAGGTGGTTTTCCAGCTCGATCGACTCCTCGAAAGCGGTCAGGTCCGCGCCGAATGTGACGTCGAAAACGTAGTCGAAGCCGAGTTTCCGCAGGCCGGTGATCATCTGCTTTTCCACGTTCGTTCCGCGTTCCATTTTGAACATTTCACCCAGGGAGGAACGCACCGACGGGGCGGTCAGTGCGACGAACTTTTTCGGGCCTTTGTTCTTTTTGTTCGCCTGGATCTCGTTGTAGATCTCCTGGAGCTGGAACCGCTCCGTGACCCCGTTATTCACGCAGTTGACGGTGCATTGGCCGCAGTGGATGCACGGGACCGTGTTGGCGGGGAAATGGCCCTCGTGGTCAAAAACCGTCTGAACGTCGCGGCAGACGAAAACGCACTCCGTGCAGCGCTCGCAGTTCATCGGGAAGTACTGGATCGCAATATTATCGTTCGCGAACGGAATGTGGCTCGGCCCCTTTGGAGTCTCCGGCGCCGGCTTCATCCAGCTGAACTGGGCGTCAGCGGTCTGGGAAGCCGCGGTCAGACCGGTCAAAACGGAGGTTTGAAGAATTTGACGGCGATTGAGTGAGTCCATGGTTTTCTCCTGCGCGGGTGGATCAAAGAAATAATGAAACGGTGCGTCCCATCGTCCGCGGTGGTTTAGGCCGGCGCGTAATTTCGGCCTACGGCCTTCATTACCGCC
>SAMEA3663299__coassemble_42_pt1 | contig 97138 bp, 81 predicted proteins | sample SAMEA3663299__metabat2_low_PE_003 | metagenome-assembled genome bin SAMEA3663299 (sample SAMEA3663299) | pig gut metagenome | biome: pig gut; feature: pig-associated habitat; material: faeces | place: China | collected 2013 | reverse complement strand
TCAGCGGCAAAAGTCGCTTGCGCGACTGTATTGCCGCAAGTGAAAGCGGTGAATGTCGCTGCGCGACTGTATCACCGCACTCCAAAAGATCAATCGTCGCGTTCTTTTCTTTTTTTCGCCCGTTCTTTTCGTTCTTCCCTCACGTGTTTTTTCCATTCGTCAACCTGAAATTTAGCGTCTTTTTTCGAGAGTTCATTCGTTTTCAGGGATTTGAGCTGGCCTTCGTGGTCTTCAAGCACGATCCCACCTTTTACGACCGAGTCGAATTTGGCCCAGAGCTTCGTTCCGTCGGCGAGTTCCCATTCCTGGTAGCCCACAGACTTTAGCGCCTTCCGCTGATTCTCGTCAAAAAGCGCATCGCCACGGCGTTCTTCCAGCGTTTTTTTCGGAACGAACTTCAAAACATAAACCCCCTCGATCACGTCGGCACAAACGACGGGGCTGGCCAGAACGATGTATTCGTCCACGAACAGGTTTTGGGTCGGGTAGTCGGTCAGATAAAACGTTTCTTCCGTGTCAAAACGGATCAGGCACCGATTGCTGTCGAGGATCTGAAGGATCTGCGCGCGGTACCTCGGCATCCAATATTCGTTCCCAAGTTGGACATCATCAGTCCTGTCGCTGTAATTAATGGCGGCGTCTGCGGGGACGTTATTATCGTAAAAGCCGATTTTGGCCGCTTTGATCCAGTTGCTCTTTTCGAGTGCTTCGTAGTAGATTTGCCGCTGGCGAATATAAACTTCTTCCACGCTCCCTTTGTGAATGGCCGGAAGCTGGCCGAAACTGAAAGAAAGAGACAGAAAAACGCCAGCCAAAAATGCAGCGATCTGGAAAACAAAACGGTTTTTCATAAGAACCTCCCGATTCTTTGAATTAATCCAGGTTTCTCGCAGAGTTTCCCGGTCCCTTGCCGATCGTCCTTCCGATGGAGAGGATCTTCTCTTTCAGCGCGCGGTCAAATTGCTCGGCGGCTTCGGCGGTCGTGGCTTTGGACGGATAAATCTCGTACAGGCGGCGGTATTTGGCCGGCGTGACGTTCGGCATGATCACGTTTGCGCCACGGGTCAGGCCGTTTCGATGGCCCTGCGCACGGTCGATGCACGCCAGCGCGGTCGTGGCGGGAATGTTCGCTTTCGGGCAGACCAGTCGTGTGAGGGCCACCGTTTTGAGCGTTGTCAGCTCGTCGTTCGGGACCTGTTCCGGCTGCGGCTCCTGGTCTTGCTGTGCGAGAAATTCCTGCCCAAGCGGCGTTTCCGGATGCGGCAAAAACGGGCCGACCCCGATCATATCGAGATCGAGCGTGCTGAACATTTCAATGTCGTTGGCCAGATCGTCCCACGTTTGACCTGGGACGCCGACCATGACACCGCTCCCGATTTCGAAGCCCGCCTCGCGCAGTTTGCGAAGCACCAGCAGCCGCGTCTCCAGACCGGGATGGCCCGGGTGCAGCTTCCGGAACAGTTCCGGGTTGGACGTCTCAAAGCGGATCAGGTAGCGATTCGCGCCTGCCTCGGCCCAGTCACAGTAGGCCTGATAATCGTTGGCCGGCCGTTCTCCCAGGCTCAGGGTGATGGCCTGCGAGGAAATCTTGCGTATCTCGCGAATGACCTCCGTCACCCACTCGTCCGGCATTGCGGCAGGAGTTTCACCAGACTGAAGGACGATCGTGCCATAACCGAAGCGCTGTGCGAGGCGGACGCTTTCCAGTATCTCCTCGATGGTCATTTTGTAACGGTGAACATTGGGGTTTTTGACCCGGATCCCGCAGTAAGTACACTGAGCCGTGCAAATATTCGAGACTTCGATCAGTCCGCGCAGATGAATGGCATCGCCAACGTTTGCCCGACGAATGGCATCCGCCTCAGTCCAGAGTAGTTCCAGATCCGAGCCGGAAGCGCGGAGAAAAGTTAAGATTTCGTGATGATTCATTACTCGTTTAAATAAATTTTCCGGGCACGTACCCACTGCGCTGCATATTCTTCTCGTGGCGGAGTTTCATCCGTTCAACCACTCCTGTATCGCTTGGAGCGGTTTCCAGAACTTTTTTCAGTGCGGCCGGAATCAGGTTTCGCACTTCCTCACTGCGCAGGTTCGGGTCGTCCTGCATACGAATCAACTCGTATTTGTCGTACATCTCGCGCAGGTCGGTCGCGAAGAGGTCTTCATCGAGAATGTCGCGGAACCGCTCGTCCTCGGTGATGGTTTTCTCCCAGATTTTGAAGGCTTGATCGTAGTTTTCCACGGCCTGGCGCAGCTCATTGTTTTCGTAGAGTTTATCGCCTTCGTACACAAGTTTCCGCGCCTCGATGATCTCAGGGATCTTTTCCAGTTCACCGCGGAGATTCCAATAGACGTAATTCACGATCAGTCGGTAACGTCGGACCAGTTTCGCCTGATTGCTAGCAGCGTCGAGTTGCTTGGCAAGCCGCAGACCTTCTTTGCGCTTTTCCATTGGAAGATTCTGAGCCCACTCCTCGTTCGAGACACGAATTTTTTCTTCGGCTTCACTGGCGAGGTTCTGTTCGTCCGCTGTCCGGAATTCCATTGGTTTATTCAGAGCCTTGAGCTCGGCATCCGATAGGAATTTACGTTTCTTTTCGTTCACGAGTGCTTCGTATTTTCCCGGGCTCAGCGCATTCAATTCCTCCCGCTTCGACGCTTCGAGCGCTTCCATTTCTTCCTGTTCGATGAGCTTCATCGGCTCGCCAAATGCCGAGTCAAGAGAGAGTTTCCCGAAGGCGATCCATTCCGCATTGAACTGGTTCCAGGCGTTCTGTGCGCTTTCAGAGGAACCTCCGCCGGAAAGGTTATTCGCGTAAACGAAATTGCCGAGCTGCTCCAGATTATCGGCATAATACGCCTGCGCAAGCGGAGCGTAAGAGTAGAAAAGTGTCGGACTGATCGTCTGGAGGTCCACGCCTTTGTCATCGTGCAGGGATTCGGTATGCTTGTACCACCATTTCCCGACAAGCCAGCTGTCGCGTTTGCTCGTTTCAAAGCCGGGAACATCCTGAATGTCCGGGTCGTTTTTGTAGAACTCATGGAAATAAACGTGTTCGTCGGACTTGCCCATTTTCTGTGAGGTGGTCCACCCGACGTCCCAAGAAACACGAATCGAGAGCGGGTTGTACTGCGTACCGCGTTCAAGGAAACGGATCCCCTTCATGACCCAGAAATAACGATCGTGGTAATTGTCCTGCTCGACCGAGACATTGTAGGCGAGATTCCAGCCCTGGAAACGCCAGACAGTTTCGAGGTGCGGGTTCAGGACGATGAGTTGATTCAGTGTGGCCGCGAGCTGGGTCCACTCCTTTTTTTTCTTGTACTCATCCGCCTTGAGCCAGAGCATCATTTGCACGATGCCGTCCATTCCGAACGTGCCAAGTTTCATCGTCTCGGCGGCCATGTTGATCTCGCCGAGGTCCTTGATGTCAACGACGGAGGTACGCTGATTTTCGAGAAATCCGCCTACAGAATTCTCGGACGCTGGTTGGCTCAGCCAGTAAATCGGAAAAATGAGGACGATGATGAACCCGAGGTAAATCATCTTGTTACGGAACGGACGAGTATGAACAGTTTGAGGAGCAGGCATTTGTTCAGTGTGGAGTGTGAAGAGTTAAGAGTGGAGTGGATGAAAGATTTCTTGCGGGCAAAATCCTAAAAGGGAGCACGAAATTTCTCATCTCTGGTTTCTGTTTAATTAATTATCCCAATTTTTGACGTCTTTGTCAAGGGTCCCACTCTGGTTTCAGGTAAAAAAAACAAAAATTTCTAATTTATTTTGCCAATTTTGACAAATTTTGACATTTTGCCAATATTGCTATTGACATTACAGGTAAAATAGGTATAATCGGTGTTATTAGAAAGAAAGGGAAAGCCGATGTGGCTGGAACTCTCTAACAAATATCGGATTTACACCACTACGGTATAATAGGAAGGATTTTTAAAATGGCCGTAATGAAAACTGTTTACACGACTGGTGAGGCTGCGAAGATTTGCAAAGTGAGCCAGCAAACCATAATTCGTTGCTTCGACACTGGACAGCTGAAAGGATTCCGCGTTCCGGGCAGTCGTTTCCGTCGCATTCCGCGTGATAAATTGATTGAATTCATGCGTGAAAACAGCATTCCGACGGATGCGCTGGAAAGCCAGTTGCGCAAAATTCTCATCGTGGATGACGATGTTGAAATCGTTACGCTCATTCAGGATATGCTGGAGCGGGATGGCCGTTTTGAAGTTCGCGCGGCTAATAACGGGTTTGACGCGGGTATGATGGTGAAAGAATATCATCCGGATCTGATCGTTCTGGATGTGATGCTTCCCGATATTAACGGAAAAGAAGTCTGTCAGCGTGTTCGCAACGACAAGACGATGGACGATGTACGTATCATCTGCATTTCAGGAATGGTCGAAGAGAACCGTATCCAGGATCTGCGCAATAGTGGGGCAGATGAATTCCTGGCCAAACCGTTCGACGTGGATGTTCTTCAGAAGAATATTTGTCACCTGCTTGAAATGGAAGCCAGCCGCTGATTTCAGCGTTGGTTTCTCAAGGAGTCGAAGTCCGGGCTTTGACTCCTTTTTTGTTTCCCGACGAGTGAATCATGGGCCCAACCGATTACAAATCACTTTCACCTGAACTTCTGGCGGAGTTTTCCGCCGGAGCAGGGCATGACCTGAATAATCCGCTCGCGGCAATCAGCGGACGTGTGCAGATGATGCTTCGTGAGGAGTCCGACCCGGCCAAAAGGGCAGATCTGGCCATCATTTTAACTCAGGTGAAACGTGCGCAGGAAATGATCGCCGATTTGAGGCTGACCTCCCGCCCGCCGAAACCTCAGAGATCGGAAATCCTGTTCAAAGACTTTCTTGAAAACCTTCGGCAGAGCTGGGCTGATGCGTTTCGGGAACAAAATGTAGAGTTTCTGGTCAACGGACCGGCAGACCTTTATATTAATGCGGACAAAACGCAAATGATGGTTCTTTTTCGTGCGTTGATAAAAAACGCGCTCCGGGCTTTGGGGGGAGCGGGTTTTATTCGCATCGCGTGGGAGGTTCCGAGTGAGGGCAGGGTGAAGATACTCGTTTCAGATTCGGGCCCCGGGATCCCGCAGGAGATTCGGCCACTGATTTTCGATCCGTATTTTTCGTCGTACCAGTCTGGGCGCGGGTTGGGGTTTGGACTTACCAAAGCGCGAATTATAGCGCAGATGCACGGTGGTGACGTGACGTTGGATGAATCGGCGCGTGAAACTACGTTTGTAGTGGAGCTGGGATATTCATCTGGAAGTGGATCCATTCCATCACCATAGTTTTTCCTGATAAAATTCGTATTTCTCTGGCCTTTTAATAAAATTTAACTTTTTTTCTGAATATTCTTCTAAAATCTTTGACAAATCTTTTTTAGTATGGTATAATATAATCAGAAAGTGTAATTTTAACGATTATTTTGTTTTTTTGGCCAAATCTTTCCGCAGGTTTGAAGAGGTAACATCATGAAACAAAAATTTAATTGGGAAATCAGGACGATCGGAGCCGTTATTGGTGCTTCACTCATGGGTTTTATGGTGCAAAGCGTTCCGGCGCAAATGTCTTGCGGCTGCTGCGGTCCGGAGTGCTCATATACTCCGCCGACCTACAAAGTGGTTTGTGAAACCGTTTACGACGAGCAGAAGGTCGTGACGTACAAGCCGGTTTGGGAAACGGAAGTACGTACGAGGCCGGTGACGGTCCAAAAGCAGGTCGCGGAAACGCAAATGCGGGAGGAACACTATACCGTTCGGATTCCTGTGACGGAAACCCGGTTCCAGGAAAAGAGTCAGGAAATCACTCGAATGGTTCCGGAAACCTGTGAGCGTGAGGAAATTTCGTACTGCCTGAAACCGGTTCAAAAGACCATTGAAAAGGAACAGGTCAGCATCGTGAAGAAGCCGGTCTGCGAAACGTCGATGGAAACCCGGACGCGCACGATTAACGAACAGGTGACCTCTTACGAAACGAAGTACGTGGATCAGGGAGCCTATACGGATCAGCTCGTTCTGAAGCCGAACCGGGGTATTTTCGGGAAAAAACTTTCTTTCCAGGAAGCTAAGGCGGTTACGAACGAACAAACCGGTGAAGTGTGCAAACAGAGGGCCGGTCTGTACTGGACCGATTCCAACAAAGGAAAATATGAAGTTCAGAAAATCTGGGTCCCGAACCCGCAGCCGGTTCAGGTCCCGCGTACTTATACTGTGCCCAAACAGGTCTGTGAACAGGTTCCGGTCACGACTACCCGTATGGTGGAAGAGCGTGTTGTGACGAAAGTCCCGGTCACGGTCACGGAGATGGTTCGTGAACAGGTCGTGAAGAAAGTCCCCGTTACGACGATGAAAGAAGTTAAAGAAGTCGTCGTAAAGAAGGAACCGGTCCAGGTGCAGACGTGGAAGGAAGAAGACCGCGTGCGTCAGGTTCCTTACACAACGTGGAAAACGGTGAACGAGTGCTCGAACGAAACGTACGAAGTGAAAGTCTGCAAAATGATTGCGGAAGAAAAAACGGTTCGTGTGCCGCGTGTCGTGACCCGATACGTGCCGATCGATTCCTGCGGGAATGAGATCATAACCAGTACGGTCACTCCAACCGTACCGACGCTTGCACAGCCGACACCGGCTCCCGTGGCCGAAGCTCCTAAAGTAGAACCCTCTGCCACGTCAGCGCTTCCCGCACCCGAACTTCCTGCCGAGGAACAGAAAACTTTCGCGGAAAAACGTTCCATCGTTGAGGAACCGACCGTTGAGGCCAAACCGGCTGAAGCCCCCGCAAATACTGCGGCTCCAGCTACTCCGGAACCCAAAGAGATCCCGGCGGCTCCGGCCGTGACGACTCCCACGGAAGAACTTCCAACGGCCACTTCACCGCAAGTTCTTCCGCCGCTGAAGTAAAAAGGGGCTGACCGCGGTTTCTTCCGCAGGAAAGACCATCAAAGGAAGTACAAAAACGGAATCAGGAACCCCGCGGAAATTACCGTGCCGTCGTCCTGATTCCGTGTTTTCCCATTAATCCCCACTGGTCAAAGAAATCATGTCTGACTCTTCCGGTCCACTTCAACCTCGTTCGAGCCAGTTTTTGAACGGAAAAACCGTCCGGATATTTGGCCCACTTCAGAGCATGACGCAGCGAGAGGCCGCAAAGCTGATTTGCGAGCACGGAGGAGAGATTCTGCCCACTACCGGCCCTTCCGGGTCGATTCCCGCGGATTGGATCATCATTGGTGAAAATCAGGACGTTTTTACGGATACGCTTTCGAGGGAAACTCCCGAGTGGCTGACGGATCAGCTTCGGGAGGATATTGAATGCGGCCTGACACACATTGCGACAGAAACGCAGCTTCTTCAGCGTCTTTTCCCGAGTGACGACCAATCCAAAGACCTGACGGCCCTCTATACGCCGATGATGCTCGCGGAGCTTCTTCACGTGACCGTTTCGGACGTCCGGCGGTGGTATCAGCGTGGTTTGATTGCACCGGTACGGGTCATTCAGCGCCTTCCGTATTTCAATCTTGAGGAAGTTTTCTCCGCGCGCCGTCTTTCGCTCCTTCTTCAAAATGGGGTCAAGCATCCGTCGATTGAGAAAAAAATGCGTGCTATAAGGAAACTCAATCCGACCATTCTGCCGATGCTTGCCGGGAACGATTTGGTGATCCAGGGGAAAAACGTTTTTCTGCGCCAGAATGATCGGCTCCTGGAATCGTCGGGGCAGATGGTTCTTGATTTCGACACGTTGGACGACGAAACCCCGGAAACTTTCGATCAGCAGGCTTTTGCTCAGATCCCTGGTCGGGTGGAAGATTTTACCCGATTCGACTCGGAAAAATGGCGCGACCAGCTTTTTCCCGGTGATGATTGGGAGGATTCCGAGGAAACCACCGAAGATGATACTTCGGGGAAAAACTCTCTCTGGACGAAATCGTCGGCTATTTTGGATCAGCTGAATGAACGCGAGGAAGAGCGTATTTCCCTTGAACGGATGCGTTCAGAAGCCTTCGCGCTGGAAGAGGTGGGTAAACTTGCCGAGGCGGAGGAAATGTGGCGGAACGTCCTTCTGGCGGCTGGGGCCAACGCGGAGGATGCTTTCCAGCTTGGCGATTTGCTTTTGCGTGAGAATCATCTTGAGGCGGCACGTGAACGCTTTTCCATGGCCATTGAGATGGAGGAAGATTTTGTTGAGGCGCGGGCAAGTCTTGGCTGTGTACTGGGAGAACTGGGAGAGATCCAGCTTGCGATCGCTGCGCTTCAGGGGGCGATTGCCTGTCATCCCGATTACGCTGAGGCGTATTACCACCTCGCCAGATTTCTGGAACTGGATGGTCAGAAAGAAAAAGCGTGTGAGTGCTACAAAAAATTCCTGAACCTTGTGAAGGACAAAGAATCGTTTTGGGGGAAAGAAGCCAGTAAACGGGTGGAAGAACTGGAAAACCATTAAAACCCCTAAAAAACGGAACTTCAGAACTCGCCATCTTTTTGTAACCGTTGCAATCATCATTTTGATAAAACATTGAACGGCTAAACTTTATGAACCGATAGTCTGAAAGAGGTAATAGTGGATTCGCCCGCCGCGCGTCCGAAAAATCATCATTAAGAGGTCTTTAAGATGTTTTCACCGATAAATCGTACTCATAAGTTTACAGCTTTCCTGCTCTTTTTCGTGGTTTTCACCGCAGGTTTGTTTAACGCTTCAGTTTCCCACGCTCAGGGTGTTTGGAAGGGGTACATCATTCCGCAGGCGTATGCGAACAGTCAGGGGCTGGAACGCCAGTGGATCGCGAAGACGGATTTCAACCCGTACACGAGGGCGGCGGAACACCTTCATGGAATGATTTTTGACCGTGACGCAGTTTTTACGGTAACCGGTGATGGGACCGTTCAGGCTTTTGAGGCCGAAACGGGTAAAACCAAGTGGCTCGCCTACACGAAAACCAAGGGCAGGCTGGTTCAGGGACTTGCGGCCAGTAGATATTATATCGCGTTTACCGCTGGTTCGACGCTTTACGTTCTGAACCGTGAAAACGGGCGTATTTTACTTGATGCGTCTGTTCCGGCAATCCCGACCAACGATTTAGCTCTGGGCGAGTACCGCGCTTATGTCCCGGCAATTAACGGCCTCGTGTATATTTACAACCTGCAGCCGATGGAAGACCCGTTCAAAGAATTCGGGGTTTCTGAGTCGATTCTGACCGAAAGAGAACGCCAGTCCCGCCACCAGGAATTTATTAATTCACTTCGTCTTGAGAAAACCTTCAAGGAACCGGAAAGTATTCGTTCCATTGGCGCACTGAAAGTTTCTCCGGTTACGACCCGTTGCAGCGACGGCAAAGAGTTTGTCGTTTGGCCGACCGGGAGTAAGCTCATAACGCTCAGTGAAGTCCGTTTGAGTGATGAAGGAGGTGTGGCTGAACGTTACAATATCCCAACCATGGGAGAAAGTGTTTGTTCTGTCGCCTATAAAGCATACGACCCAACTAATCCGAACAATACCGGAATCGTTTTCGCGGGTACGCTCGAAGGTTTCGTGTATGCGTTGCGTGAGGCGAGCGGTAAACTCCTGTGGCGTTTCCCCACGGGTGAGATCATTAAGGATCCCCCCGTTTACGTGGATAATGATTTGTTTGTCGTTACGACCCTTTCGGGAATGTATTGCCTCGACGCGGAAACGGGCGGTGACGGTAAATCCGCTGACGCGAAATGGTTCTCGCCTGGAGTCTGCAAATTTATCGCCTGCTCGAAGCAGCGTGTGTATGCGCTGGATCAGGGGCACATGATGCTCATCCTGGACCGTGTTTCCGGCCAGAAAATCTCCTCATTCCCGATGATGGATTATAAATTTATCTGTGTCAACACGCAAAATGACCGGATTTACTTTGCCACGGAAACGGGTGTTGTCCAGTGCCTGCGTGAAATCGCACTCACCACACCGCTCGATTATGCGGCAGACTGGCGTACCGCACGTGAAGTCAGCATCAAGAGTGAAACGGCGGCCGCCCGCGCTGAAAAGAAGAAAACTCCGGCAAAGAAAAAGAACGCAGATCGCATGGGTGACGACGAAGACGGTGGTTGGGGCATCGGAGACGACGATGATGATGACGTGTCCGGCGATGATGATGACGATTTCTCCGGAGACGATGACGACGACACCGGTGACGATGATGATGACGATGATGATTTCTCTGGTGACGATGACGATGATGATGACGATATGTCCGGCGACGATGATGACGATATGTCCGGCGACGATGATGACGATGATGACAATACCGCTGATGACGACACTGGCGACGACGATGATGACGCCGCTGGCGACGATGATGACGATGATTTCTGAGTAAAGCCATTGGGGCGCGGCCAGAATTGACCGCGCTCCTTAAATTTCTTATTTTGAAAAAACCTCCCGTGGGGGGGGCTTGAATTTTCTCTGATTTTGTGCTACACTTTAGTATTCCCCGTCAGTTCAGGCGGAATCGTCATCCATTTCCCAATTACTTTCAGGAGTTTCCCATGAAATTGAATCCCATCTTTAGCGCGGCCGTTCTTGCTGCGGCCATGGTCAGCTGCGTCTTTGCGCAGGAAAAGAAAAACGAATACATTTCCATCGACGAAGTGAAAGCGGTCGCCGATGATTGGCGTGACTTCCAGATCCAGGGCGAGTACGTCTGGAAAAACGGCGGCATGGTTTTCGCCTGCCAGTGCATCGCGGATGGTGACGGCCAGTTCACCGTCGTCGGTTTCCCCGGCGGTTTCCCGGGTGAAGGCTGGATCGCCAAAGAAGTCCGCGTCGTGTACAAAGGCAAGATCGAAGGCAACGAAGTCATTCTGAAGCCGGCCTACATGGACATCGAAGGGCAGAACAATATTCCGATTCCGGAAACGCACAATGCGGACGTGACGAAGATCGACCTGGAAGGCAAAACGATCACGTTCATCGTTCCGGGCAAACCAAATCGTATGGCCGTCAAAGTGGACCGCCAGAGCCCGCGCCTTGGCGCTCGTGAAGAAGGCGCGTTCGTCTTCTACGATGGCATGACCAAAGACGCCACCAGCACCGAAAACATCGCCAACTTCCGCAAGATCAACGAGGAAAACGGCGCGCTGTTCTCCGAGTTCACGACCAAAAATCTGGAGCAGGGCAAGGAATGTGAGATTCACGTGGAGTTCATGCTCTCCTTCATGCCGCGCGCCAAGGGCCAGGGCCGTTCCAACAGCGGCGTGTACCTCAACCAGTGCTACGAATGCCAGGTCCTCGACTCGTTCGGACTCCGCGGCGAGAATAACGAATGCGGCGGTTTCTACCAGCAGAAGAAGCCGATCTGCAACGCGGTCTTCAGCCCGCTGAAGTGGCAGACCTACGACTTCCACTTCACCCCGGCCAAGTTTGAAAACGGCCAGAAAGTCGCCAACGCCCGCGTGGACGTCGCTTTGAACGGGATCCTGATCCACAAAGATCTGGAGATCACCGGCCAGACGCCCGGCTGCAAGAACGAAGCCGACGAAGCCCGCGGCATTTACTGCCAGGGCCACGGCAACAACGTGCAGTACCGCAACATTTGGGTGAAGTACGCGGAATGATGAATTCCTGAGCGATCGTTCCTCACTCAAAAACTGTTTAAACACGGGGCGTGAGATCACGCTCCGCGTTCCATTTTTTAGCATTAATTAATAAGGTTGCAGCTTTTCATGAAATACTTCATCCCCTTTTTGTTTTTGTTTCCGGTCGGGCTGGTACAGGCGCTGGAAATCACGAACTACACGGACGGAACCACGATCGATTACACGGTCCCCCTGATTCGCGGCACGCTCGAAAATCAGGACGTGACCGAAATCACCTGCGAAAATCAGTCCTCGCAGAAATCGACGCGCGTTCTGAAAGGCTCGGCCTTCCACGGGCAGTTCAAGGTTTTGGCGGAACTCGTGCCGGGCGAAAATACCCTTCTGCTGAAAGCCGGCGACGAAGAGAAAACGTTGAAAATCACGTACCAGCGCAACTCCAACCCCCTCTTTGTGCGCGCGATCTACCACACCGATTCGACCGGCGACACAGCGTACCAGACGCCGATCGAGAACGACCAGCAAAACTTTCGCGGGAAAATCGGCACGGCCCTGAAACTCATGCAGACCATGACCGCCGAGAAGCTGAACGACGAAGGCTACGGCCGAAAAACCTTTAATCTGGAACTGGACGAAAACGGAGAAGTCATCGTGCACGTCGTCCGCGGGAAAATGACGGCGGATGAGTATTTCAAAATTCAAACCGAACACAGCGATAACGGCTGGTACAGGGTCGTTTTTGCGGAACTCATGAACGATTACCCGATGCAGGGCGCGCGCAATCTCGTCATTCCGGCGTACTCCCGTTTCGACTCGGAGACGAAATCCATGCGCTGCCACACGGCACTTGGCAGTTCGGCCGGCCAGGCGCTTTTTGGAAGCGGCAACATGTTCACGTGGCCTGATTCGCTCAACGACGTGGTCGCCGCGTTTGAAAATTCCACGCCGATCGACACGGAACATTTTCAGGACGATTCGGTGGGGCGTACGTGCTTCTGGGGCGCTGCCGCGACGACGATCGGGGCGGCCATGCACGAAATCGGCCACACGCTGGACCTTCCGCACAATACGGACTACCGCGACGTAATGATTCGCGGCTACGACCAGTGGAACCGCCTGTTCGTCATGCGCGATGCGCCGTCAGGAGTAAACGAGGATTGGCTGGAATACAAGGGCGGCGATTACGTTCACTGGGGGCCGTTCACCGCGCCGCAGCTCGTCCTGAATCCGTACCTGGGTGATGGCGAGCCGCCGAAGCGTGAGCCGGGAAAAGTCCGTCTGGAACCGGACCACGAGAAAGGGATCCTGCACATACACGCGGACAACGGGATCCAGTATCTCGCCTGCGAAACCCCTGAAAGGCGTTTCTGGAGCTGGAAACCGGAAGCCGGTCAGGATGCGCCGAAGGATCTGGACCTGAACATGCGGGAAATCATGGATTTTTTGCGGGGAAAGGCGAGGAATTTTGAATTTACGGCCATTGACCCGAACTATAATCTCGAGAAGGTGGGCATTGAGGTGCACCGGGAAAAGAAGTAAAACGGGTGCAGTAAGAGATTGCGGCCGTTCACGTATTAAGTTTTGATGAGATTTCCAGGATGCTGAAGATGATGAAGCGCATTTTTTTGATCGCGTTCCTGTTTTTGATGTTCCTGCCTGGTTTGGCGCTTGGCGAGCCGATTACGCCGCAGGAATTCACCGTTAAGGCGAATTGCGCCCAGCCGCACGAAGGGATCGAGCTCGCGTTTGACCAGAACCCGGAAACTATCTGGCACACGCCGTGGGGTGAGCCGGGAAAGTACCCGTTCCAGGTGGAAGTGACGTTTAAAAAACCGGAAATCATCGATAAGATCTGGTATTTGCCGCGTCAGAAGGGAGTCAACGGGATCATTCGGCGTTACAAACTTTTCGTGAAAAAAGGAACGGACGACAAATGGGTGAGAGTCCGGTCGAGCGTCCTTTCACCGACGCCGGACGCCCAGTACATTACGATGGAGCCGACTATGTGCACGGCCCTGCGCCTGGACGTTCTGGAAGGGATCGCCGGCTTCGCGAGCGCGGCCGAATTCGTGATTTTCCGTCCGGACACGGGTTTCTCAGGGCTTTTCAATATCTCCGAAAAGTTTGCAAAGGGGAAAGGTGTCAAAGTCCCCGTCACCCGAAGACCGTCCGCGGTAGTAGAACGTCAGCGCCGCGGCGGCGGGTTTGATTGGTCTGACCTTCAGCCGACCGGGTTGGCGGTGAAAGAGGGGGCGACGTTTACGGTTTGGCTCGATGCGGACCTCAATGACCCGCTCCCGCTGATGGGCCTCTGCAAATCGGAAAAGCAGGCCTCGATCACGCTCGCGCCCGGGGAAAACGTGCTGGAAGCCCCATTTGATGGAGTCCTTTACGTCAAAAACCCGTTTGACGTGACCGAGCAGAAAACCCTTCCAAAGATCTACATTTCGGGGGCGAAGCCGATCCCCTGGTTCCAGCTCGGAAAGACCGATGAGGAGGAATGGCGCAAAATGCTGGACCAGGAAAATCCCGTCGGTCTGGCGGAGCTTTCCAGTCGGCGGATCCTCATGACGTTCTCAGTGGAAAATGTGAAAAAGTACGTGGACTCACCGACCAAACTGCTGGAAGAGTACGAATACTTGATGGACCTTTACGCGAAACTGCTGGGATTCGACGAAGAGTCCGACTTGCCGGAGGACCAAGTCTCGGTTCACGCCCGGCCTCAATGCCCCATGCGGATGGTCGAGGTGGACCGTGGCCACATGTTCGCGACGAGCGGGTACACCGGTTACCACCATGATTCCGTGGAACCGGTCCTCAACTCCGAAAAATTCCTCTCGAACGGCTGGGGACCGTGGCACGAGATCGGGCACGAGCATCAGCTTGATCAGTACGAATTTCAGGGAATGACCGAAGTGACGGTGAATATTTTCTCGCTGGAAATGCAGACTTCGCTCGGCCAGACCGCACGCATCGATACGCCGGAAATGAAGGCGAAACTTACAGAGTACTTCGAAAAACCGGACCGGGATTACCTCGCGGAACAGGACGTTTTCATGAAAGTGGCCCTTTTCTGGCAGCTGCGTCTGGCGTTCGGGCCGGATTTCTACCCGCGCCTGCATCGGGCGTACCGCGAGATGCCGATGCCGGAGACCGATGCGGCCAAGATACAGACGTTCATTGAGAAAGCGTCGGAAATTTCGGGCCGGAACCTGGAGCCGTTCTTCGAGGCGTGGGGCCTGAAGGCCGATCCGAAAGCGCTGGAAAAGATCCGAAAACTTCGGAAGCTGGAAAAACCGATCTGGCTGAATTTTGAGTTTTCCGACCTGAAATCCAACCTCCTGAAGGATTGAATGGAGCCTTTTTTCCCGTGAATTACGCCCGTCTCGCGCAAAAAGCCTACGCCTATGAAACCCGTTCCCGCGGGATCGGGGTCCACTACACGCCGCTCGAGGTGGCCCGGCGGCTGGTTCGGGACGCGCTGGAGCCGCTGGTGTACCGACCGGACGGAACGCCCAAAAATCTGGAGGAAATTCTCGCCCTGCGAATTCTGGACCCGGCGCTTGGCGCGGGGATCTTCCTGCTCGAAACGTGCGCCCAACTGACCGATTTTCTCGCGCGGCAGGGGGAGACTTCCCTGGAGATCCCGGCCCGGATCGCCGCCAACTGCCTTTTTGGGGCGGACATTGACCCGGGGGCCGTCGCCGTCGCGCGGGAAATTCTCGGCGAATTCTGCGGTTTCCCCGACCTGGAGCCGGGTCGAAATCTCATTTGTGCCGACAGTCTGAAGCATTTCGGCGGCGCTTTAAAGGCCCCTTCACTGAGGGGGCTGGCTCGCGAAGCGAGTCTGGGGGAGCTATCTATCCCCGCTCTTCAACTCCCCCCGGCACTACGTGCCCCCCCCCTCAATGAGGAGGGCGTTGAAAAACGACTCTGGAAGCGTCGTCCCCACCAATTCGATCTGGTCCTCGGAAACCCGCCGTTTTTGGGGGGGCGCAAGATCCGGCGCGTGCTTGGGGACGACTACTTCCGTTTCCTCACGCAAGATTTTACCGACGGCGCAAGCGGAAACGCGGACCTTTGCGTTTACTTTTTTCTGCTGGCCTCGCGTCTTCTGAAGCCGGGCGGCGTCTGCGCTTTCCTCGCGACCAACACGATTTCGGAGGGGGATTCCCGCACGTCGGGGCTGGACGTTCTGCTGGCGGACGGTGCCGTGATTTACCGGGCCGAAACGTTCCCATGGCCGGGAACCGCCGCGGTGGAAGTGACGGCGATCCATTTGTTCTTCCCCCGAGGCTCGGACGTCCCCATTCCCGCGCCGATTCTGAACGGAAAGCCGGTCCCGAAGATTTTCGCGTCGCTCAAGCACCTGGATTCTGCCCGCGTTCTGCGTCGGTTTCCTGAAAACGAAACGCTTTGTTTCCAGGGGTGCGTGCTGGCGGCGAAGGGGTTCATTCTGACGCCGGTCGAGGCGCGGGACCTTTTGGATGCCGACCCGCGAAATCGGGACGTGATTTTCCCGTACTTCACGGGCGATGACGTTTTCTCGTCGCCGGACCCGATGCGGATGACACCGCGCCGGTACGTGATCTCGTTCGGTGACTGGCCTTTGGACCGGGCGGAGGAGTACCCGCTGCCGCTGAAAATCGTCCGTGAGCGAGTGAAACCCATTCGCGAAAACGTCCGGCGGAAGGCCCACCGGAAATATTGGTGGCACTTCGGCGACAAACGGCCGGCCCTGATGAAAATTATCCGCGAGCAGAAGCTCGAAAAGGTCCTGATCCAGACGCGCCACTCGAAGTACCTCGCCCCGACGTGGGTCCCGACCGACGCGATCTACTCGGAGTCCACGATTTTGTTCCCGACCCGCTCGGAGAGTCTGCTGGCGATTTTGAATTCCGGGATCCATGAGACGTGGGTCCGTGAAACGAGCAGCTCGATCGGGAAGGAACTGCGTTACTCGCCGACCGACTGTTTCTTCACGTTCCCGTTCCCGCCGTCGGAGCTGACGCGCCCGGACACGAGATTCCACGCGCTGCGCAGCCGGCTCTGCCGCGAGTGGAGGGTGGGCCTGACGACGCTGATGAACTTTTTGCACGACCCAGAGGAGAAACGGCCGGAGATCGAAGAACTGCGAGAAACCTTCCTCCAGAACGACGCGCAGACCCTCGCCGCGTATGGCTGGACCGACCTGGACCCGGCCCGTGAGTTCCACGAAACCCCGCGCGGCATCCGGTTCGAGCTCCCGTTTGACGTGCAGGAAGAAATCCTTCACCGGCTTTCCGATGAGTGGGAACGATGAGACTGTCCCAAGGTTCATGCCCGTTTCACTTTCAACCTTTTATTTAAACACGGATTTCCACGGATTAAAGGGATTAAAAGGATTTCTTTTATTGGATTGAAAATCGGGAAAACACTTAAAAATCCGTGAAAATCCTTTTAATCCGTGGAAATCAGTGTTTAAATTGGGGTTGGAACCAGACGGTGCTTTCATTTGGCTTGACGTAATTTTTGCCTCGTTCAAGAATGGGACGTGATTCATCGGTTCCGCCACATTTCGCGCCAGTCGATTTTCAGTTCCTGCATCTTTTCAGAAATTTCCTCCCGGAACCGCTTCGCGTCGAGCGGGTAGCCGGCCGTGGGGGTGAGGCCCGGGATCTGCGCGAGCCACCAGGCGTTGAACCGGTCCATCGAGATTTCCCGCAGATACTTGCTCACCATCGACGCCAACGCCACCGGGAGCAGGGCTTCGCCCTTCGCCTGGAACCGGATCCGCAGGTCGATACGCTCGCCGTAGTGAACGTACTCGCTGGCGGCGCGGCCCTCTTCTACCACACAGAACGGCAGGGCCGGGAAAAAGTCCATCAGCGCGGGCAAGTAGAAGTTCCGACCGCCGTGTTTGTCGCAGAAAACCCGCACTTCCGCTTTTTCTTGCACGTTTTGAAGAAGCTCGTTCCAGAAACGCACTATTAATATTAATGTCGTGTCGGAAAGAAAGACCCCTTTCGAGTCCACCGCCTCCACGCCGTCATTGAAACGACGCGGAAACACGAGTTCCGACCGGATGCCGCACAAGCGCACGCCGTTTTTCTCCATCGCTTCACGCAGCGCCGAGCCGAGTTCCGCCACGCGGTCCCGGGGCAGATCCCGCGGGAGTTTTTCCTCCGTCTGTGGCGTATGCCAGACGACTGAGCGCCGCTCCTGAGCGAATTCTGGCCCGCAGATCAGGTCACACAGAGGGGCAGTCTCCACCGGTTCGTCCGTCACGAGTCCAAGAGCGTACAGCGAAGCGAAGATCCCGCGTTCCAGCGGTTCCAGAGTTCCGTGACGGTGCAGCTTTTTGGAGTCGGCGATCGGGACCTCCGACCCTTTTCCACGTCCGGGCGACGTGACCACCACCGGCCGCAGGGCGTCAAAGAGCGTTTCGGGGGCGAGCGCGTCGTCTTCCACGCGCCAAAGAGTCGCCGTCACTGCGAGCGGCCCGAGATTCGGACCATAGCCCGCTTCGTCTGTTCCAATCAGATAGTACATTTCAGGAAAAGGGTCGTTTTTTCACGCGCGTCAGCTATTTTGACGCATTACCTCACGGGCACGGGAAAGCATAGGCCCAACGGAATTCTCGGGGATCCCCATCACGGCGGCGATCTCGGCGTACGACTTTTGCTCCAGATGGTACATCCGAACGATTTTTGCCTCACGCTCGGGCAGATGAGAAATCAGGTAGAGAATTTCGTCCATATTTTCAATGATCGCCTCAACCGGTTCTTCATTTGCGGCGGTAAGCTCTTCTTCACTTGCGTTTGTCTTTTCTACCGATATGTACTTCGTCAGGAGTGCTTTTACAGTAACACGGCGGGCAATGACCGTCAGGTAACTTGCGAGACTGCAATTCCCACGAAAGCGGCGCAGAACCACAAAATTTTCGGAGAGGATACGAATGAAGACTTCCTGGACCAGATCATCGTGGGTCATTGGGTCCAGATTAATATCCCGGTCTTTGCAGGTATTTTGCACGATAAACGAAACCAAACCGCCAAACCGATCCACGAATTCTTCCCAGGCCAAAGCCTGTTTTTGCATACAGCGCTCGATTAAATTGCGATCAAATTCAGAAAGAGCCATTATTTCCTCCGGGATTGGGTAAGCGGAAACCGGGACGTTTCATGCCAAAACCAAGTATTTTCTAATCTATTATAACGTGTGTTCCGGGAAATTGCAAGGATTTCCCGGAAACTTTTTGAAAAAAAACAGAAAAAAACAGTTCCTTCCCAAGGGGACGCGGGTTTAAAATAGACAAAATAAAGCCTATTGTTCTGTTTATAACTTCTTTAGTAAATTTAAGTTTTATTAAAATATTTTCAGTTATAACTGTATGAACGGTTAAGATTTGCCGATTATATGAGTAACAGACTTCCAATATAATACTCTGGAAGTATGTAGTGAATATTTAAGAGGAGGACCTCGTGAGTAACAAGAACAAATTCAGGCTGCTCTGCCAAAGTTTGTTTGTGCTTGGAATTCTCGTCGCGATAAGCGGCGTTCGAGTTTCAGCGCAAAATCCGTACGACTTTGCGGCAGCGAATACACAGGGACCTGCGAAAGGAAGCGCGGTACCTGTACAGGCAACGTCACCGTTTGACGTAAACGCGGCTCCAGTTCAATCTGGAACAGCGAATACGGCGCAAACAGTGGCTTATTACGATACGCAGACGGTTGATCCGAACGGGATAATCCTTGAGGATGCGGTCGTAATGGAAGGTGATATGACACCGGTTTATGGTCGGGGTTATACTACGGTTCCGGACTATCCGCGTAATAACCAGTATTCTCCGGAAGCGGCTTTCACACCGGAACCCCCGGCGGAATATCCTCAAACCCGGGAAGAAATGGCTCCGGAACTGATCCGGCGAGACCCGGCACTTCCCCCGTATCAGCAACAGGAAACTTATTCCTACATGACGAATACCACGACTTCCAGTTCGACGGCCTGCCAGCTTTGTAATGAAGGCTACGGCAATCCGTACCTCTGGCAAATCGGCGCTGGAGTCGTTGTCAGGCATCATGCTCCGCAGGAAAAAGCCTTGCGAATGTTCTATGTTTCCGACAGATACGGCTTCACGGAACTGAGTGCCAATACGACTTTTAACGTCAGTCCAGGTGTGGAACTGAGTATTACCCGTTATCTTGGGCGCAACGCGTTCAATTATGACATCTGGGGAGAATTGAACTTCACAGGTTTGTTTAAATGGAGCGCTGGAGACACGTTCATCATCAACACGGACACGCAGTCTTATGACACCGCAGCTGCGTCAGTTTTCACGGATAAGTACGGGACCGTCATGGGTCTGACTTCCTACAGTACTCAGACGGAAAACGAAGACGGGACAACTACCTATAAATCGTCGGTGCCGATGACACATCACATGGATTACGACATCGACATGAATACGGGTGAAATGGTTTTCCAGTTCCGTAAACGCGGTCGCCCGGATCCGCTCATTGGCCATCCGAATGGGACCTGGACTCGTGAATGTCAAGGGGGTCTGAGCTATACGCACATGTTCGGTTTCAGCTATATCAACACCAAAGAAACGTTGAACTGGAGCGGTTATTCAGACGTTTTCACCAGCACAGATGGCACATCTTATACTTATGCTGGCACTGAAGAAGGTTATGTGGTCAACAAGACGACGAACAACCTGGCCGGTTTGGTACTTGGCGGTGAATTCCAGGATAAACACTGTATTTGGGCCTGGGGTATGAGATGGAGATTTAATCCCTACATCAATTTTGAGAAAGTGACGACTTCCGTAAGCGATGGTTACGAAGTAAGCCTTGATAATACAGGTGTTTCCTATCAGGCCCTTTGGGGGATTTTCGCGACACTTAAAACGGGTAAACACCTGAAATGGAGATTAGGGTACGATATCTCGTGTCTCGGTGGAACCGCGACCTCGGCGAGAAATATGTCCTACAGTCCGAACGACGCCATTGATGACACGTCATATTCCATTTACCAGACTTTGACGCTGAAATGCAGTCTCGTCTGGTGAGAAAAACTTGACACGGATCCTCTTGAATGAAAAGGACTTTGAGCAACGGATACTCAAAGTCCTTTTTGGTGTTTTCTATTCGTTCTTTTCTTCAAAGACTTGTGTCGTACGTTCTATCGTCAGGATCATAGATTGTTTACCGCCACGGTTTTTAGAGTCAATTTGCATCGTTTGGCGCCCCTGTTCCGGGACATCGATCCGCATCATGAACGTTCCATCCGGTTGAGTCGCCACCCATTCCTGATTCATCGTCACCTGACTGTCTGGAGTCGTACTCCCGTAAAGGACCATCTCGGTCGAAACCCTGAGTGGAAGTTCATCGCTTGTCATTTCAGGAGCGTCAACTTTCAGGGCCGTGCTGTCGGCAGCGAGGGGCTGGTTTGTCTTTTCGGCCCATTTCTTGTAAAGATTGTGGTTTTTGGGCGACCATGGGGGCAGCTTGGCCGGCTGAAGGCCGCAAACGGACATCCAGGCCACTTCAGCGGATTGCTCGTACCGTAGGGCATTGCGAGCGTGCGGGGTTGAAATGACGTTGCTCTTCATCAGGCCGCAGAATTTTTTCTGTTCCGGGCTGTAGTAACCAATTTCGGCCAGATACGTCGCTGGCGGCTTGGAAACCGGCAAAAACCAGTGGTTTACGTGGCCATGGATCACAACATCACGCAGAAGCTGAAACCTTCCGCCTGTTCCCGAGTCACCATCGCTCAAAACGGTCAGCCGAAGCATGGGCTTGGCCGTGTACCAATATTGACCAAGAGCCATTTTGGCACGCTCGATGGTCGTTCGGCGCAGGCACCACGTCGCGTGGAGCCAGTACGGGTCGATCATATCGAGGACAAAACTGTCGTTGGGAATATCACTGTAAGCGTCCGGGAGGTAGGCCAAATCGTTTGGTTTTGAACGGATGGAATACAGGCGCGGGATATTGTCCTGTTGGGCAGCCGCGACTTTGGCGACGGAAGCTTCTGTTTTTTTCAGTGAATTGCTCGACCGATCCGAGAAAACGTGCATGGGGTCATTAAACCCACGCGTATCACTCATGGCTTGCGGCAGCGGGGGTGTTTGATGAGCCAGGGGCATCTGTTGGGTGAAAGGTTCCGGCGCCAGAGCGTTGGCTTCGTCGAGTTTTTGGATGACTTTGTTCAGCAGATCTGCTTTTCGCAGACTATGCACCCTTGTAATTCCGTGCTCGTGTGCAATCGGGGTCAATTCCTGAACGGTCATTTTTTTCAACTCGGAAACGTAATACACAGTGAACTCCTTTGTGTTTTAGGTCTTCCTCAATAAAAGTTTTATCATTATAGCGGACCTTTATTTTTTTTCAATGGGCTTATTCTAAATTTTCCCGTTTTTTTTCAAAAAACGTATATTCTTTCTGATAAAACGGGGATAGAGGGAAAGTTTTTTAAAATTCATCTTTACACAAAGGGAGGTTTTCAGGTATGATAGAGCGAAGTCAGATTATGGATTTCAGAAAGACGTAATAAACAAAATATTAGAACAGGAAATCAAATGAAGCAGTTCAAACCTGGGTTTACCGCAATCGTTTTCGTTATTCTGTTGGCTGGAACGGTCCTTCTGGCTCAAGAGGAAGATGCTTCTAAAAAAACGTACCGTCTTGTTTCATCCCGTCAGTCAGGGAGTGTGGACCTGGTCGAAAAATCGTTCGACGCAGCGGGAACACTTCAATTGGAACTGGACCCGGATTCACTCGTGAGTAAGTCCTCGCCGGGAAATGAAGAAAAAAAGAACGCGAAAGATTCTTCTAAAGAGGCTGAATCTGCAAAGGAACCCGTCATTCAATCCATCCCGATGAAGGTCACGAGCAGGCAGTCTTACGAGGAGATGCTCATTCAGGCCGGAAATCTCCTTCAGGGGGAAAACGCCAAATCGACTCTTGGGGCGTGGTACTTCCTGGAAAATGAAACAGGAATCAAAATCGGCGAAAGTGAGGCCAAACCGGAACTGAACCTGAATCAACCGCTGATTGGAGTCGATATTAAAGGCGCTCAGGTGAATTTCTTCCGCCAGGATGGTTTTCTCACCCGTGACGAGCTGGACCTGGTCAATGTGCAAGGAAATACACTCCTTTTGGACCATATTTTGCCGAATAAATCGGTAAAGGTCGGTGATTCGTGGAAACAATCGCCTGACACGATGGCTCTGCTCCTTCAGCTGGACCTGGTGTTCAATCTGGACATTCAAACGACGCTCTCTGAAGTGAAGAAGAACGTGGCGATCCTCGAAACCAAAGGCTGGATCGAGGGAAGCTGCGAGGGAAGTACCTCCAAGATCAATGTGACGGGCAAAGCCTTTTTTGATGTGACGCGCGGCAGGATACTTTGGTTTGGAATGGTCATTGAGGAAAAAAGAACGGCCGGATACGTTACCCCTGGAATGGATGTTACGGCCAAGGTCCAGTACAAAATCAAGCCGTTGGACGAGTCGAAAAACCTGACGAGTGATGCAACCTCCAAACTCACTTTTGATGAAGCGCAGTACGGTCTGATACTCTTTGAGGACCCGGGAGATGCGTGGAAATTCGTTCTCACGCCTGATTGGGAACCGATGAATCAGAATAAATATCAGAGCAATTTCCGACTTCTTCGGGAGGGCGAACTGGTTGCGCAGTGTACGGTGGCCAAGGTTCAGACACCCAAAATTTCGCAGAATATGAAGCCGGATGAATTCGCAAACGAAGTGAAAGAAATGCTGAAAGACAATTTTCAGAGTATTCTGGACGTGAAAACGCTCAAGTCGGCGGATGGTTCGGACGTTTACCGTGTTGACGTGGCAGCCAAATATGAAGGGCTGGATCTGCGGTACATTTGCTACTTGATCACGCAAAAGGATGCGAAAGAGCCAAAGCAGTACACGATGATCTTCACGCTGGAAGATGAACTTCTGGAAAAATTCAGCGATGCGAACGAGCAGATGATCCAGTCGTTTTCGTGGAAGTGAGATAAGAAACCGGAACGTGAATTCTTTTCATGTTCCGGTTTTTCCTTTTCTTGATGAAATCCAAAAGCCTCCCGAATTTTTCAGAAATTTCTTCTCCGCCCCGCTTGCATTTTTCTCTGTTTCTTTTATATTAATGGAAAATATACTGTTTTTAACCTAAACCTTGTATTTTAAGGAGTACTCCATGAAATTTCTGCTGAATCTGCTTCTTCCGGCCGTGATCCTGTTCGCGGCAGTCGCTCAGGGCGCGGAAGTCAAATCGGTTACGTCGCCGGGCGGAAACGTGAAAGTCAACGTTTCGGTCGGCGAGAAAATGACCTACGACCTGACCTTCAACGGGAAAACCGTCCTGAACCCCTCTAACCTCGGGCTGACGTTCAAGGGCATGGTCCCCATGGGCGCGATGAAAATCGTCGGCGTGTCCTCGAGAGAGATCAACGAAACGTGGGAAAACCGCCTCTCGAAGAAATCCACCTACGTGAACCATTGCAACGAGCTGACCGTGAAAGTCGCCGAAATTGCCGCGCCGTTCCGGGAACTGGCGCTCATTTTCCGCGCGTACGATGACGGCATCGCGTTCCGTTACGTGGTCCCCGAGCAGGCCGCCCTTCCGGGAGTTTTTGTCCTGACGAGTGACGACACGCAGTACGCCTTCACCAGTGACTGGACCTGCTGGGCTTCCGACTACAAACGCTTCAACACGGAGCATGAAAGAGAATTTCCGGAGATGAAACTCTCCGCGATCGGCGACCAGTCGTGCTGCGTTTGCCCGCTGGTGGTCGCGGGTGATTTCGGCTACTGCGCCCTGATGGAGTCCGACCTTCTGAAATGGGCAGGCGCCCAGTTCGCAGCGGTGGAGGGGGGAAATAAAGAGGGCGCACCTTGCACGATGGCCGTCCGTCTGACCCCGCGAGCCGACGGAAACGGCTGCGTCCTGCGGGAAACCGGCGCTAAATCCCCCTGGCGAGTCATTACCCTCGGCAAAGACGCCTGCGGTCTGATCAATAATTCGGGCATCATTCTGAACTGCGCCACGCCGTGCGTCCTTGAAGATACTTCATGGGTCAAAGCCGGTGCGTCTTCGTGGGACTGGTGGTCTGAAGGAAACGCGGTCCTGAACACCGACACGCTGAAGGCCCGCATCGATCTGGCCTCCCAGAACGGCTGGGCGTTCACGACGCTCGACGACCCGTGGTACTTCAACTCGAAGTTCCAGTTCAAGCCGGAATTCCTGACCGACACGGCGGCGGGCTGCGGCACGATCGACATTCCGACCGCTTTCGCCTACGCGAAGGAAAAGAACGTCGGGATCTTCCTCTGGATGCACTACCAGGACTTTGACTTCTGCGGCCATGAACGCACGTTCACCGCTTACGAGAAATGGGGCGCGGCTGGCATGAAGATCGACTTCATGAACTCCGACAATCAGGAGCGCGTCGAGTGGATCGAGGACGTGGTGGCGAACGCGGCCAGGCATCACCTGATGATCAACTTCCACGGAATGTACAAACCGACCGGAATGGAACGCACGTATCCGAACCACATCACGCGCGAAGGGATCCTTGGGAACGAGTACAACAAATTCTCGAAACGGATCACCACGACACACACAGCGACGCTTCCGTTCACGCGGTGGCTTTGCGGCCCTGGTGACTTTACGCCTGGCGGATTCGTCAATCGCCAGCCGGAGCATTTCTACGTGCAGAAGAAGATGAGCGTCCCGACTGCGGACGAGCAGGGGACCCGTGCGCACGCGCTGGCGATGTGCCTCGTGACCGATTCGCCGTGCCTGACCATCTGCGACAAACCGGAGAATTACCGGAATGCGCCGGGGTTCAGCTTCCTGAAGAATATTCCGGCAGTTTGGGATGAAACGCACGCCGTCGCCGGGGAAATCGGGAAGTATTATCTGCACTACCGCCGCAGCGGGAACCAGTTCTACGCCGCCGCGATCACGGACGCCGAGCCGCGGACGCTGCAGTTTCAGCTTGATTTCCTGAAGCCGGGCAAGACGTACGTCGCGCAAATCTACTGCGACACGCCTCAGAGCGGTGGAACCGGTGAAAAGGATGCGGAACTGATCGCTGAACTGACCCGGGAAGTGAAGGCCGGTGACGTGCTGACCATCACGATGGTCCGGAATGGCGGCTGGACGGCGATTTTCTCTGAAAAGTAACTAATTAATAGGGGGACGTTGATTTCTTCCTGATCAGCGTCCCTTCTGAATTCTGAATTCTTTTCTGGTAAAAGGGAAAATTCCTCCCCTTGCGTAAATCAAAATATCTGGTATAATAAACCAATTATTAATGAGGAGTAAACACATGATTTACGCGATCATCATGGCTGGCGGTTCGGGTACACGACTTTGGCCGGAAAGCCGGAAAAATTTCCCGAAGCAGCTCATGACGTTTCTCGGAAACCGTTCGTTCCTGCAAAGCACTGTGGACCGTTTGCGACCGCTCGTGCCCCCGGAACAAATTGGCGTGGTGACGGGCGAGAGGTTAAGAGACCATATTGCGGAGCAGCTCCCGGAGCTTCCGACCGGGTCGATCCTCGTAGAACCGTGTGCCCGGAACACTTCGGGTTGTATCGCGCTGGCGGCGATTTGGTGTCTCGCGCAGGACCCGGAGGCGGTGATGGTTTTACTTCCGTCCGATCACGTGATCCAGCCGAAAGAAGCGTTTCAGGACACGATCGCGCAAGCCGCTGAAATCGTTCGGGAAAACCCGGAAAAACTCATTACGCTGGGGATCACACCGACCTGCCCGGCTGAAACATTCGGTTACATCGAGCGCGGTGAGAAAGGTCCGGGAAATTCCTTGACAGTTCGGCGATTCAGGGAGAAACCCGACGCGAAAACCGCCGCTGAGTACCTGGAAAGCGGAAACTTTTACTGGAACGCAGGGATTTTCATCTGGCGGGCCTCGACCATCCTTGAAAATCTCCGGAAGTATGCGCCGGGTGTTTGGGAACCAGTCGAAAAAATCCTGAAAAGCGTAGATCATTCCGATTTTGAAAACGTCCTGAAGTCGGAATTTCCTGAAATAGAAAACATTTCCATTGACTATGCGGTCATGGAAAAAGCGGCGGTGGATGGAAACGTTTTGGTGCTTCCGGCCCCGTTTGAATGGGACGATGTAGGCTCGTGGCGTGCCTTTGAGCGTCATTTCCCCCACGATGAATCGGGTAATACGCTGGCACTGGCGGAAGGGACCCCTGAGGCCGTTCTGGTAGAGACCCGGGATTGCACGATTCGCAGTACCGATCCGAGTAAAAAGGTTGTGTGTTACGGGGTAAAGGATTTGGCGGTCATCGTTACGCCGGAAGTGGTCATGGTCTTCGATCGGAATCGGGAAGAATCCGTTCGGGAAGTGGTCCGGAAACTCAAGGAAATGAATTGTGAGGAACTTTTATGAATCAAACTGAATGGAGTCCATCTTCGTGGAAGACGAAACCCATCCAGCAGTGGGTTGATTATCCGGACCAGGAGGCGTTCAACGCCGCGGTTGATTACATCTCGCATCTGCCGCCGCTGGTTACGAGTGGTGAGATCCTGCGTCTGCGCAGCGAACTGGCCGCCGCTGAGGATGGGGAGTACTTTGTGCTTCAGGGGGGCGATTGCTCGGAAACTTTCGACGCCTGTACACCCGATGTGATCACGAGCAAACTGAAAATTCTGCTCCTGATGAGTTATATTTTGATCTACGGAAGCCGCAAACGGGTCATTCGTATTGGCCGAATCGCAGGTCAATACGCCAAACCGCGCAGCAAGCCGACCGAGACAAGGGACGGTGTGACGCTTCCGAGTTACCGTGGTCCATTGATCAACTCACCAGAGTTTACTGCTGAAGCCCGTACGCCGAACCCATTGAATATGCGCCGGGCGTATGGTCACGCGGCAATGACGCTGAATTTCATGCGGAGCCTCATCGCTGGTGGGTTTACAGATATGCACCACCCGGAATATTGGGAACTGGGTTTTATTAATTTAAGCGAACATTCACGAGAGTACCGCCATATTTTCCAGGCGATCAGCACGTCGATCGACTTCATGGAAATCGTGGCCGGGAAAATGGATTCGTTGGCTGAGACGCGGTTTTATTGTTCACACGAGGGGCTTCATCTGCCGTACGAAATGGCTCAGACGCGGTGGGTGCCTCGTCGAACCGATTGTTACGATCTGACGACGCACCTTCCCTGGATCGGTGAACGCACGCGGCAGATCGACGGCGCACACGTGGAATTCTTCCGCGGGATCGCCAACCCGATCGGGGTAAAAGTGGGGCCAACGATGCAACCGGATCAGCTCCTCGATCTGATTAAGGTTTTGAACCCACGGAACGAAAAAGGTCGTTTGTGCCTGATTTGCCGTTTCGGAACGTCGAAAGTGGAAGAAGTTCTTCCGCCTCTTGTTCAGGTGGTTCTGCGCGAAAAACGAAACGTTCTGTGGATCTCAGACCCAATGCATGGGAATACTCATTCCACGTCAACAGGCCTGAAAACGCGCAGTTTCGATGACATTCTAAACGAGTTGCTTTGCGTATCCAGGATACTGGATCAGGAAGGTTCTCACCTGGGTGGGATCCATTTCGAACTGACGGGTGAAAATGTGACCGAATGCACGGGTGGAGTTCGCGGCCTTACGGAAGCGGACCTTGTGAAGGACTACCAGACGGAAGTCGATCCGCGTTTGAATTACGAGCAGTCGATTGAAATGGCCCTCCTCATTGCCGAGCGTCAGGCATCCAAGCGCCGTTAAAATCCAAAGGGGAGTACACCTGGATCGGGTACTCCCCAATTTTTTCTTTCTTTTTTTCTGTTTTTTCTTAAATCTCCCACTTTTACTCTATTCTAAAGTTGAAGAAAACGCTAAAATTCAAACAGAATATTCAAAATTGGAAATACTAACAAGCAGGAATGAATCAGTCTCATGAAAAAGATTTTTCGGTACTTGCTTCTTCTGGTTTCAGTGTTTTTCATAGGAGCGTCCCTGCTTATGTTAAACCACCAGAAGGCACAGCGTACACTTGAGGGTGAAGTGAAAAAAGCGATGACTCCGCTGCTGGAGATCCAGGACATTTTATTCCAGACCAAAGAAGCTGAGGACGCGAAGAAGAAAGAATTACTCATGCAGGCACAGGAAAAACTCCGTGAGTTCGGGAAATCCTTTTCCCGGCAGCCGGTGGATGTGGTACATTGTGTCGTTCAGCCCAAATACGTTCTTCTGCTTTATCTGGTTGGTATGAAAGAAGAAGCGGCTGCCGCTTTGAAAGAGGGGATTCAGAACATTGAAAACATTCACAACCCCGAGATCGAAACGGCCATTTATATTAATATGGGTGAATGTGCTGTGGAATGTATGGATTCTGCCAGTTTCGAGTTGTGTTTTCAGAAAGCTTCAGAAAGAATGAAGGATTCTTCAAACTCGAAATGGAAAAGTGATATGGAGAAAACACTGGAAAATCTGAGGATTCTGGCCAGTGAAAGGATGCCGAAATAATCCACCCTTTACAGAAAATGGAGTCAAAAAAATGCGCCAATTATGTTTAAGTTTTTCACTTCTTCTTGCCTCTGTAATTCTGGTCGGCTGTGAAGAAAAGGAAACTGAAACCGGGGATGAGGCTCAGGCAGTGGTTACTGCGCGCCTTTGTCATATCGCACGTATTGGAAATTTGGCTGAATTTCCTGATGAACTGTGGGAAAATGACAAAAAAACGGATTCGACGGAACTTCCTGAAGGCCTCGATTTTTCGGGAAAAATGAAGGACGCTCCGATCTCGAAAGCCGTGGGTGAAGAAGTTGATCCGGACATTTTGGCGATTGTGGAATCGGCTGCCCGGGAAAGCTCCAGCGATGAAGGGATCCAGAAGGCCAAAGAAAAGGAAAAAGAACTGGACCTTGCCATTGAAATGGTAGAAGAAGCCCAAAAAACGGAATCAGAAGTGGAAGATTTGTTCAAAAAAAAGGACAAAAATAACAAAGAATCAGCTGAAAATGATGAAGGGGATGAAAACGAGGAAGTCGCCATTTCCATGGGAGACGAAAACGAAGAAGTCACCTTGGATGTGAAAGATTCTGGGCCTGTGAAGAAAAAATCCAAATCAGGCAAAAAGGGGAAGGCCGAGGTCAAGGTAGAGCCCGAAGAAGAACAGGATTCTGAAATCGCTGAGGAAAAAACCGAATTGGAACCCGACACGAAAAAAACGGTGGAACCAAAAACCGGGGCTGTGGAAGAAGAACTGGAACGTCAAGCGGAAGAGTTCCTGAAAATTTTGAGGAATACCCCTGAAGAAGTGCGTGAGGAGATGAAAAAGGCCAATTTCCAAAACGTTTCGTACCGTTTGGTGAAAGTGCCGGGATTGATCATCCATGAAAATATGCAGGAGTGTTTGATTATTCGTACCATGGAGTACACGGGGGACAATCTCGCTCGTGATTACCAGATGCTGAATCTTTCACGAAACTATTCATCGTGGCTCATGGAGCAGGAAAAATACCTGGAAATCATGACTTTGGACAGTTTGCACCACGAAGCGTGGGTGGAAGCTCCTGAATTCTGGAACTCGGATAAAGAGTGAAAAGAGCAAAAAGAAGCGCAAGAGTCTTTCCTTTTTGGGGAGGCTCTTTTTTTATCTGAAAAAATTTTCAAGAAAATCGGTGGGGGGGCCCCTTGTGGAAATTTTAAAATAGGCTATAATCCATTTTGTTGTTTAGGTTTTCTCTGAACACGTTACCTGCGGGCGTAGCTCAGTTGGCAGAGCACGACGTTGCCAACGTCGTTGTCGAGGGTTCGAACCCCTTCGCCCGCTCTTGAGATTCTTCTCAAGTGGAACTTTGGTGTTCATTCGGGAAAGAGTTTTTACAATTTATAATTGCGGGCGTAGCTCAGTTGGCAGAGCACGACGTTGCCAACGTCGTTGTCGAGGGTTCGAACCCCTTCGCCCGCTCTTCATTTAACTCTAGGTGAACGGCTCTGGCTTCTGCTTGAGCCGTTTGCTGTATCAGAACCAAATTTTTTTTGTTTATTGGGTCAAAGTCATGGCTGAATCAGAACTGAATACTTCAGAAGAACAGAAACTGAATCTGACGATCAACGTTGATGAACGCAGCGCTTGCGAACGTCATATTACGGTCACCGTCGCGCGTGAGGACATCGATCGTATCATGAATAAAGAATTCGACGAGCTCAAACCTGTCGCCGCGATTCCGGGTTTCCGTCCGGGCCACGCTCCGATGAGTGTCGTGAGATCCCGTTTTCGCAAGGAAATCGCAGAACGCGCCAAGAGCGCAATTCTGATGGAGGCCATTTCTCAGGTTAATGACGAGAAAAATCTTGCTCCGATCAGCGACCCGTTGTTTGATTACGTCTCGCTTGAGATCCCAGAAAAGGGCGATTTCGTGTTCGAGTATGATCTTGAAGTCCGCCCGGAATTTGAACTCCCGAACTGGAAAGGCATCAAAATCGAGAAGCCGGTTCGCGAATTCACCGATGCCGACATTGACGCTGCCTCTGTGTCTTTCCGTGCCCGTCAGGGAAAACTGGAAGAATCGCAGGAAGGCGCCGCTTCGGGTGATTATATCACGACGAAGCTCTTCATTCGTTATAATGACGAGATCATCAATTCCAGCGAACACGAAACGATCCGTCTTCGTCCGTCTCTCCTCTTTAGTGACGCGACGATCGAGAATTTCGATACCCAGATGGAAGGCGTGAAAGCTGGCGAAACGCGCACGATCAAATTCAATCTTTCCGAATCTGCGCCGAACGTTCTGCTTCGCGGGAAAGAAGTCGAGGCGGTTTTTGAAGTGACCAGCGTTTCCAAGCTTGTTCTTCCGGAAGTCAACAAGGAATTCCTTGATGGTTTTGGTTTTGCATCGGAAGAGGAATTCCGCTCGTTCCTCAAAGCCAACCTCGAAAGCCAGATGGTTTACCAGCAGGAACAAATGGCGCGTGAGATCATCACTGAACAGCTTCTTGAAACGGCTGATTGGGAACTGCCGCCAGCGCTTCTCGAACGCCAGGCAGAGCGCGAGCTGTATCGTACGATGTACGAGTTGCAGCGCGGTGGTTTCTCGGTCGAGATGATTCAGGAACATTTGAATATTCTGCGTCAGAACAGTGTGGAAAGCACGAAAAAGGCCCTCAAGGAACACTTTATCCTTGAGCGTATTGCTGAAAGCGAAAATATTGACGCGGAAGAGGAAGATTACGATATTGAGATCCAGACGATTGCCCGTCAGATGAACGAGTCTCCGCGTAAACTTCGTGCCCGCATTGAAAAACAGAACCAGATGGATATTCTGCGCAACCAGATCATCGAGCGCAAAGTTATCGCCAGAATTCTGGAAAACGCGACATTCGAGGAAACCACTTTCGAGCCGTATCCAGAGGAAATGGCGAACGTGGCGTTCCCGGCTGGCGGTACTGGAAAGACTGAGGAGGACGCCGCTGAGGCAGCTCAGACCGAAGACGCCGCTCAGGACGCTCCGGCTGAAGAAAAATCGGAATGATTCTTCAAATGCCGTTTTGGACTTTAATGCTAAAATAATGCGGCTCATCACTGGGCCGCGTGGGTTTTGCCGGGTCGATTTGGGTCGATTCGGCTTTGTTTCGTTAAAAGGAAGGGTACTCAATGGAACTTTTTAACAACGCCTCCTTTGATCCGATGATGGCCGGACCGGACTACCAGCGTCAGAGGCAAATGACGATTTCCGACCTTCTTCTTGAGAACCGGATCATCTTCCTTCAGGGACCCATCGGCGACGCGAATGCAAACGCGATCGTGATGCAGCTCCTGTACCTCCAGAGCGACAATCGGCGCAAGGACATTCATTTCTATATCAACTCCCCTGGCGGAAGCGTCAGTGCAATGTTGGCGGTTTATGATACGATGCGTGTTCTGAGCTGCCCGGTGAACACGTACTGTGTCGGTTTGGCAGCCAGCGCGGCGGCGGTTCTGCTTGGCGGCGGCGCAAAGGGAAAACGCTTCATTCTTCCGCACGCGAAGGTGATGATCCACCAGCCATGGGGCCAGGTCGGCGGTCAGGTTTCTGACATTAATATCCAGGCGCAGGAAATCCTGAAAACCCGTCAGCTCCTGAATGAAATCCTTGCGGAAGACTGCGGCAAAACGGTCGAGCAGGTTGCGAAGGATACGGACCGCGACCACTACATGACGGCTCAAGAAGCCATAGAGTATGGAATCGTAGATTCGATTGTGAAGAAACCGGAAGAAGACAAGAAGTAAAATCGAGGAGAATTCAATGTCACTCATCCCATTCGTCATCGATAAAAACGGCCGCGAAGAGCGCGCCATGGATATTTACAGCCGCCTCCTGCGCGACCGTATCGTCTTCCTCGGCACGGAAGTCACTGACGAGACGGCCAATTCCATCGTCGCGCAGATGCTTTATCTGCAATCGGAAAATCCCAAGGCGGACATACATTTCTACATCAACTCCCCCGGCGGCAGCGTGACGGCCGGAATGGCCATTTATGACACGATGAATTTCATCACGTGCGACGTTCGGACCTATGGAATCGGTCAGTGCGCCTCGATGGGCGCTTTCCTTCTCGCTGCCGGAACGGCCGGAAAACGGTACGCTCTCCCGAATGCCCGGATCATGATCCACCAGCCGAGCGCCGGGATGGAAGGGACTGCGGAGGAAATTCTGATCCACGCAACGGAATTTGAAAAGACCAAGCAGAAGCTGAACAATCTGCTCCTTAAACACACTGGGCACTCGTACGAGAAGATCGTGGCGGATACTGACCGTGACAATTTTATGTCGGCCGAGGAAGCCTGCGCGTACCACATCATCGACCACGTGATCGAATCTCCGCTGGCCGAGTAATTTTGGGTGAGCAGGATCTTTAAGCCTCAGGAATTTCTCTTTCTTGAGGCTTAAAACGTTTCCGCACATCGGTTCAAAAAGGAAAAATCTCATGCATACCGTTCCCGTTTCTCTTCGTTCCAATCCTTACGAAATCGTCATTTCCAGCGGCATTTTTGATCAGTTCGGCGAGTATTTTCTCAAGTGGACGCACGGTGCGAAGAATGCGATCATTGTGACGGACTCCAACGTCGAACCGCTTTATGGTCTGAAAATCGCGGAAATCCTGGCGGACGCCGGCGTGAATAACGACTTGTGTGTCGTGGAGGCTGGTGAGGAAAGCAAGTGCGTGGACGTTGCCGCGATGCTCTGGGAACGCCTCATCGAGTGCGGCGCGGACCGGAAAACCGTCGTGGTGGCGGTCGGAGGCGGAGTCGTGGGCGACTTGGCGGGTTTCGTGGCGGCGACGCTCAACCGTGGGCTTCCCTTCATTCAGGTCCCCACCACGCTGCTGGCCCAGGTGGACAGTTCGGTCGGCGGCAAAACCGGCATCAATATTCCGCAGGGGAAGAACCTCGTCGGCGCGTTCTGGCAGCCGAAAGGGGTTTTGATGGACACGCAGACGCTCAAGACGCTCGACGACCGGCAGTTCCGCGCGGGTTTGGCCGAGGTAGTGAAGTACGGCATGATCCTGGACGCGAATTTCTTCTATTACCTTGAGCAAAACGTCCAGCGGATCCACGCCCGTGATGAGGCGGTTCTGGCGAAAATCATCGCGAAGTGCTGTGAGCTGAAGGCGCAGATCGTGCTGGAAGATGAGCGGGAAACGTCCGGCCGACGCGCGGTCCTGAATTACGGCCACACGTTCGGGCACGTCGTGGAAAAACTTGGCGGTTACGGCGTTTACCTCCACGGCGAAGCGGTCGGCATCGGCATGAGTTTCGCCGCCCGGCTGGCGTGTAAGCTGGAACCGGAAAACCTGAAACTGGAGCGCCTGGCCCAGCGGCAGGACGCCCTCTTGACCGCGCTGAAAATTTCGACCAGGGCGCCGGATTTCGACCGTGACGCGATCCTGAACACGATGATGCACGACAAAAAGACGGTCAACGGGACGATCCGCTTCGTTTTGCCGAATCGGCTGGGCGAGTGCGAGATGAAGAAGATTTCCAATATTGAGTCGTTCATCTGAACCTCCCCCCTTGCATTTTTAGGGGAATTTTGTAAAATCAAAGGAAAACGAATTTCCATTTTTTCACTCATTTCAAAGAACCAAATATGAAAACGATAAAAGTCGGCTTGGTCGGATTCGGCACCATTGGCACGGGGGTCGCAAAACTCCTTCTTCTTCAGAAAGAACGCATTTCCAAAAGGACGGGCTGCGACGTTCAGCTCGTGAGGATCGCGGACCTTGACACGACGCGCGACCGTGGGATCACGCTTCCCGAAGGAATGCTGACCGCCGACTACCACGACATTCTGAACGACCCGGAAATTTCCATCGTCGTGCAGCTCATCGGCGGGACGGGCGTGGAACGGACCGTCATGCTGGAAATGATCAACGCCGGCAAAAATATTGTGACCGCGAACAAGGCGCTTCTGGCGACCTACGGCGAAGAAATCTTCTCTGCGGCCCGGGCGAAAGGTGTTTCGGTGGCGTTTGAGGCCGCAGTGGGCGGTGGGATCCCGATCATCGCCGCCATGGGCGAATCGCTTGCCGCCAACGAGATCGAGTCGATCCACGCGATTTTGAACGGTACGTGCAACTTCATCCTTTCGAACATGGAAGAAAACGGGAGCGACTACGCACCGACCCTCAAGGAAGCCCAGCGGCTCGGTTTTGCCGAGGCCAATCCCGCGATGGACGTGGAAGGCTCCGACACGGCGCAGAAACTTTCGATCCTCTCCCACATCGCCTTCGGGATCCATCTCGACTGGAAAGACATTCCGAAGGTCGGGATCGAAACCGTCTCGGGGATCGATTTCCGCTACGCCAAACTGCTCGGCTACAGCATCAAGCTCCTGGCGATCGCGAATCGCGTCCGTGGTGAGAAAGGCGCGCCGGACAAACTGGAGCTGAGCGTTTGCCCGACGCTGGTGAAAAAAGGCTCGCCCATTGCGGCGGTCAGCGGCGCGTATAATGCCGTGAGCGTGATCGGGGACGCGGTGGAAACGTCCTTCTACTACGGCAAAGGCGCGGGCGAAATGCCGACTGCGAGCGCCGTCGTCGCCGACGTCATGGACACGGTGGTGGGCCGGACGAAAATCACGTTTGAGACGCTCAACCTCTGGAACCGGGAAAAAGAGTCCGGGGAAAACGTCGTTTTGGCCAAAGCCTCGGAGGTCAAGGGCCGGTACTACCTGCGCGTCGTCGTGGAAGACCGGGCGGGCGTGATCTCGGAAGTGACGGCGATCCTGGCCAATGCGGGCATTTCGATCAGTTCGTGCGTTCAGGACGAGTGCGACGAAGCGTCCGGTGTCCCGCTCATCATCATGACGCACGAGACGACCGAAGGCGCGGTGCTCGGCGCCATCGAGGAAATGAAGCAGATGGCCTGTGTCAAGAGCGAGCCGGTCCGGATGAGAATTTACGGCTGAGAGTGGTTACGGGGACGACGCTTCCAGCGTCGTCTCTAAAAACCCACTTCTTTAGGGGAGCGCGTAATTCCGTGCTCCGCACTTCATTACCGCCTGACATTTGACGACGCTGGAAGCGTCGTCCCCGTACTAATTCAGGAGAAATGCCATGAAAAGGACCGGCTTCACTCTCGTGGACCTTTTGGTCATCATTCTTATTCTGCTGGTGGTTGCTGCTTTTTTCCCGCCGGGACTTCAACAGGCTCGTGAGGCGGCCAGGCAGATGCAATGCGGCAACAATCTGAAGAATCAGGCTTTGGCCACGCTGAACCACGAAGCCACCTTCAAGACCTACCCGTCGGGAGGTTGGAACGTGAATTACGTGGGCGACCCGGATCGCGGTTTTGGGCCAAAGCAGCCGGGAACGTGGACTTTCTTATTGCTTCCATTTCTGGAACAAAACGCGCTCTTCCAGGTCGGAGCAACTGGAAAGGCGGATGCGTGTGAACGGAAGAAAAATTCTGAAGTGCTGGAAACCTCGCTTGGATGTTTCATTTGCCCGTCACGCCATGAATTCAAGGCTTTGCCGTTGGGAGTCACGGATTACCTGAACAGTAATTTCACAGGTTCGCAGGGGGCCAAATCCGACTACGCCGCCAATTACGGAACGACCGTGATGAAAATCGGAAACGCGGTTTCCTACGAAACCCCGGATGATGAAATTGGGTCTCCCGAAGAACCCACGGGCGTGATTTTCGACGCCAGCGCGGTCACTATTGGTGACATTACGGACGGAACCACCAATACTTACCTCATTGGAGAAAAATTCGTCTATTCGGACCAGTACGAACAGGCGGGACCGGGTGACAAAGCGTCGATGTACGCCGGCATCGCGGACAATGATTCCAACTCGAACTTCCGCTCCGCCGGAGTGTTGGAGACGAAAGAGTGGTTTTTGCCGACTCAGGATGCGGCGCAAACGGAAGCCAATCAAGGGGCCTGGCGCGGCTTTGGAAGTGCTCACGCTGGCTCTTTTGGAATGGCGATGTGCGACGGTTCCGTGCAGAGAATTTCCTACGAGATCGATGGGGAGATCCACGCTTGCCTGGCCAACCGTCACGATGGAACGGATACGGGAGTGCCCGAATGAATCCCGTTTTCCTCCTCACCACTCCGCCCGGCAAAGGGGCGATCGCCGTCGTGACGCTTTACGCGGAGAAACCCGCGGAGATCGTTCAGGCGTTTTTCTGCCCGAAGTCCGGGAAGACGCTGGACTCTTACGCTCCCGGCGAGATCGTGTACGGGACCATCTTCGAGGAGGACGTTCTGGTCTGCCCCGTCTCGCCGAACGAGATGGAAATTCACTGCCACGGCTCGCTCGCGGCGGTTGCGCGTCTGCGGGGATTTCTTACGGAGCAGGGGGCTCGGGAAATTACCTGGGACGAATGGATCGACCGGAAAGACGGGCTGAAGACCGAAAACCAGAAACGCGCATTTAGGGCTTTGCTCAACGCCGAGACGGAGAAAATCGCCGCCATTCTGCTCGATCAGGTGAACGGCGCGTACGAAAACGCCCTGGCCCGCGGCGAGGACCCGGCCCGTTGGGATGCCGTGGCGCGGCACCTCGTCGAGCCGTGGAAAGTCGTGATGGTCGGTCGGCCGAACGTGGGAAAAAGCTCCCTTTTCAACCGGATCCTGGGCTTTCCACGCGCCATCGTCTTCGAGCAGGCGGGGACCACGCGGGACATTCTGCGCGAAAAAACCATCCTTAACGGCTGGCTCGTCGAGCTGATCGACACGGCGGGGCTTCATCTCGCGCAGGACGAAATCGAAATCGAGGGGATCCGCCGCGCCCGGGCGGAAATCGAACGGGCCGACCTGATCCTCTGGCTCCGCGATGCGTCCGGGACCAACGAGGACGCCGAAGGAATTCACTTCCCGCCCGAAAAGAACGTTTTGACCGTCTGGAACAAAGCGGACCTGGCGGCTCCCGGCGCACTTTCGGCCCTTTCGGAATCGGAGATCGCGGTTTCCGCCCTTCACGAAACGGGCATTTCAATGCTTCTCGACCGCATTGTTCGCGCACTGGTCCCGGAAGAACCGCTTCCCGGCACCGGGATGAGGCTTTGATCTTCTTCTAAAGCACCAAATCTTGTAAAGAGTTCACCCCAAAAAGGCCCCGCGGATTAAGCGGATTGGGCGGATTTTTAAATTTTAAAAGAAAATTTTAAAAACCGTAAACCTTTTTCCAAAGAGCGAGCACAGCCAGGTTCAAGCCTCCATTTAAACACGGATTTTCACGGATTCAAAGGATTTCCGCAGATTAATTAAAGGGTTTTTCAAGCGTTTTTGGGTGATCCACCGTCTAAGAAAAAGAAATCCTTTTAATCCATTGAATCCGTGAAAATCCGTGTTTAAATAAAGGGTGGAAGTGGAACGGGTCTGGTGTTTGGAGTGGAAGATTTTTAAAATTTCCTTAAGACTCTAAAAACTTCGTCAGTTCCTGCACTTCCTCGAAGCACCGGCTCGCGACGTCGTTCTGGTCCCACCAATCGTCGGGCTTTGCGTAGAGTTCCGGCGCGTCGGCCTCGGCTTCCTCCTCTTCCACGTTTTCAAAACCGGTCAGGAACCAGTCGGGGGTCACGACGGCCCAGCGGTCGTCGTCGGTCAGGATCCGAATGGAGTCCCGAAAAACCACGTCGGGCGTGCTCGCGTTCAGGATCTTCTGAAAATCGTCCGCCGTCACGAGCGCCGGGCAGTGCGTCCCGTCGTAAACCGGGTCGGGGAAGCGGATCCACCACGGGAGCTGGATTTCGGAGGAGTAAAGCCGCACGTCGCCGGCGGGCAGCTCGCCGCTCGTCCCCAAAAGGGCGAAAAGGTTTTGGGCGGCCGCGGAATTCAGGAGCCAGGAGTCGAGCTGATCCGCGTCCCAATTCCGGAAATGGACCCAAACCAGGCCGGTTTCTTCAGGAGAATCGGCTGGAAATGACGCGAGATCCGAGAAAAACGCCTCGGAACTCAGCGTCTGCCCCGCGTCGAAAAACTCGGGCGCTTCGACGGGCAGATCGGAGAGAAAAATCTTTCGGCCGGCAAAGCGTTCCGCGGAAAAGTCGCACGATTCCCAGAGCTGGAAAAGGGTTTCCAGACCGTCCGCGCAGGTGCTGTACGCACGGTCGAACGTGGTGCTTCGGAGCGCCCATCTGTCGAGGCCGGGCGTGGGGCGCGTTTTGTTTCCGTACGCTCCCGCGAGAAAAATCGGGAACTGCTCGAGGGTGAGGATCAATTTCATTGTTACAAAATCCGGAAAAATGTTAAGACGCTCAAAAAATGCCCTTAATCCTCGTGGGCCATTCCAAACATTCGGGTCATTCCTTTGGCCAGATCGTCGTACAGAGTGTACAAAACGGGGACCAGGAAGAGCGTCAGGACCGTCGCTCCGGCCGTTCCGACCGACATGGTGAAGGCCATGGGGATGATCATTTTCGCCTGGAACGACGTTTCGAAGCAAATCGGCATCAAGCCGCCAATGGTCGTGACGGTCGTGAGGATCACGGGACGGAAACGGCGCACGCCTGCTTCCAGACACGCATCGCGAATGGCCAGTCCCTGGTTCCGGACCTTATTATTGATGAAGTCCACCAAAACGATTGCGTCGTTCACGACGATCCCGGCCAGGGCGATGATTCCGAACGCACTGAAAAACGTTAGTTGCATCCTGAAAATCGCGTGCCCAAGGACCACCATCACGATTGCAAACGGGATCACCGACATAATAATAAATGGCTGAGTGTACGATTTGAACTGCATCGTAAGCAGGACGAACATTCCAAGCATCGCGACCGAAAAACCGATTTTCATCGAGTTGAACGATTCTTCTTCCTGTTCCCGCTGACCTTCCCAGCGAATATGAATATGCGGAAATTCTTTTTGTAATTCGGGCAGAAAAGCTGGAAGCGGGTTTCCGTTCGTGTCCCGTTCCATGATTTTCCCCTGCAGGGCCTGGATGATGCGGTTGGGTTGGACTTTGTTAAAATCTGCGTCTGCCGTGATTTTAATGCAGCGCTGTTGGTCGATTCGGCTGATGGTCGAGTAGCCGCGTTTTACTTCCACATCGCAAAGCTCGCCGATGGGTCTTTCCACGCCGTTGATCCGGACGCGCAGTTCGTCGAAGCTCGCCAGAGATTTTCTCGCGGCTTCCGGGTAGCGGACCATGAGTTTCACCTCGTGGCGGCCACGCTGGAGCCGCATGACTTCGGCGCCGTAGTAGGCGTTCCTCAAAACGTCCGCGATGTCCGCCTGCCGGACCCCCTGCGTGACGGCAAAATCCCGGACTTTCGGCCGAAATTCCCATTTTCCCGGCAAATTGTCGTCGTGAATGTCGTACACGCCGTCGTACGTGGCGAGTTTTGCCTTGCACTTTTCAACGGCGGCTTCCAGTTCATCCGCGTGCTGGGCGGGGGCCGTGACGCTGAACTCGATCGCGCTTCCCCCCGGGCCGCCAAAAGCCGAGTCGAAAGTCAGGACCAACGCGCCGGGAATCGTTCCGGTCTCTTTGCGCCAGCGGTCGATGATCTCGAAACTCTGAATACTTCGGTCTTCCGCTTCCACGAGCTGGATCTCGACGCTCGCCATGTGCGACGAATCGCCGCCACTCATTCCACCGCCATGGCCACGGCCGGACATGTTCGAGCCGATCGTGCGGATGGAGTGCACGGAGACCTGCTCGCCGGTTTCTTCTAGGATCTGCTTCGCAACGCGCCAGTAGGCCTCCTCAATGACCTCGGCCCAGTGCGTCGTCAGGGCTTCCGGTGTGCCGTTCGGGAACTGGACGTTGCACACGATGGAGGTCCCGTCCATCTTGGGGAAGAAGACGAATTGCACGATCCCGCCCAGGTAAAGTCCGAGCGTCACGATGGCGACGCCGAAGCAGATCGACATGAAAATGAGGCGGTGGTGCAGACTGTACCGGAGTGTCGGAATGTACACGTGATGGATGAACCAGTTCAGCCCGCGGGAGGCGTAGCTGGCGAGCCATTCCATCAACGGCACGATCCAGTAGAAGATGAAGAAAACGTTCCGCCCGATCCGGAAGATCAAATTGTCGCGGTGCGAAAGGTGCGCCGGTAAAATGGTCGAGGCCTCGAAGATCGAAAGCAGAAGCATGGAAATCATGACCGTCGGCAGAACGAACATGATTTTCCCCATGATCCCCATGACGAAAAGCAGAGGCGCGAACGCGATGATCGTCGTGAGGACCGACGCGATGACGCTCGGGAATACTTCGTTGATCCCGTTGACCGCGGCATCGCGTGAGGATTCGCCCATTTGCCGGTGAGTGTAAACGTTTTCCCCGATGACGATCGCGTCATCTACCACGATCCCAAGCCCCATGATCAGGGCGAACGACGAGATCATATTCAGCGTCTGGTGCATCGTCATCAGTACGAAGCACGTGCCCAGCAGCGCGAACGGGATCCCAAACGAGACCCAAATCGCCAGACGCATATCGAGGAAAAGCGTCAGGCAAAGAATGACGATCAAAAAACCCTGGATCCCGTTTTCGCCGAGCATTTCAAGCCGGGCGCGGACCTCGGTGGAACGGTCGCCCCACGTCAGGAGCTCGTACCCTTGCGGGACCTGCGTCTTTTTCACGAAATCCAGGACCGAGTCCACCATCGCGAAAAGGTCTTCTTCGGGATTTCGCTGAACGTTCAGCGCAAGAAACGGCCGGTCGGGGCGGTAGTGCAGGACCTTTTCGCCTGTCTTCGGGTCGGTTGCCCCGTCGTCGATGACGGTCCGGATGGAAATGCTGCTTGCCACGTCCACGAATTCATCCCGAATGTTCCCCAGATCGCCGACGGTCAGAACGGCTCCTTCTGCCACGCCGATGAGCGGGAGTTTCGCGATCCCTTCACCCCAATCCTGTTTTGTGTCGGAGCGCAGGAGAATTTCCTGCGATTTTGCGCGGATGGTCCCGCCGGCCTGCTGGTGGTTTTCCTTGCGGATGATCTGCGCGACGTCCTGAAGGGTCAGGCCGTAACTGCGGAGCGTGTTTTCGTCGAACTCGACGTCGATCTGGTAATCTTTGCTCCCCACGATGTCAACGCGGGAAATATTCGGAAGCTGAAGCATTTCATTGCGCAGTTCTTCCGCGACGTCACGAAGTTTGAGCTGGGCTTCCATGCTCCAGTCGGGTGGGCCGAGGATCCCGACGCGGATGATCGTTTCCTCGATCTGAAGGAGCCGCACGTCCGGCCGCTCGCAGAGTTCCGGGAACGTTGAGATGCGTCCGACTGCCGAATCGACTTCATTCAGAACGCGGTTTTTGTCGTCCACGTTGGATTTCAGCTCGATCATAACGCTCCCGATGTTTTCCGAAGCGGAAGACGTGATCTTCTTGATCCCCACAATATCGCGGACTTCCTCTTCGATTTTCTGGCAAATTGCCTCCTCCACCTCTTCCGGAGTAGCTCCGGGATAGACAACGGAAACCGAAATCATGTCGATGTCGAAGTTAGGAAAGGTTTCCCGGTTCAGGCTCGTGAGTCCCCAGTAGCCGATCAGCAGGACGGTGAGCATGATGAGGTTCATGGCCGGCACGTTGGAAACGGCCCATTCGAAGAGTTTTTTCATGGGTTTATTCCTCGCTCTCCGTTTCGTCGTTTAGCACGTGCACGAAAGTTCCTTCGACCGGCGAGGCGAGCGGCGAAATGACCACCTGGTCCCCTTCCTCCAGCACACCGCGGCGGCGGTACACGATGATTCGGCCGGTTTTGGACTCGTAATGGGCCGTCGTGATTTTAGGCGCACGAAGCAAAACATCTTTTCCGTCTTCATTCTTGACCACTTTCCAGACCGTTCCGCCCGGCAGGACCGCGGTCTCGGCCAAATTCAGAAGTGTTCGGGCCGGGTTGGCGTGGATCTCGATCGTCACGAACATACCAGGCATTAGGGTCGGCGAAATGGACGTTTTTACGGGAATACCTGCATCGTTGAACGATTCCACCTTGAGCGGGTCCTCCACCAGCACGCGGCACGGCATCATGCGCGTCCGGGAATCGAGGCCGGGGCCGTCCAGGTACGTCAGCGTTCCTCCCCACTGGTAGATGATCCCGTCCAGATTGTATGTGAGTTTCACCGGCGTGTCGTCGAACTGGTAATACTGACGCAGCGCCGCACTTTCCGCCTTGGCCTGCGCTTCTGCCTCGGCCGCAATCTGGCTTCCCGTTTCAGCGGCTTGCAAACCGTCTTTTGTTACGGCCGGGACCTTGGAATCTTTCGGAGAGCCAGAAGTTTCCGGGCCGGGATTCTCGCTCCAGAGCCATTCCACCTGCTTCATGTAGAGGCTGCACTGGACTTCCAGCCGCGAAGTATCGTGGATCGAAACGAGCGTTTCGCCGCGCTGCACGAATTTGTCCTGCTCGACGTTCAGCGTTACGACCAGCCCGGTCAGCGGCGAGGAGATCGTGCACCGGCGCAGATTCAGTTCGGCTTTCTCGACGGCCACACGAGCCGTTTCCCGGGCGGATTTGAGCCGTTCCTCCTGAGCGGCCAGTGTCCGCTGCTCGTTCTGAAGGGTCACGAGCGTTTCCTTTTTGTTTAAATGGTTCAGCTCGGCCGTTTCCAGTTCGGTCTGGGAGACCGCGCCTTTTTCGTTGAGTTTCCTGCAGCGTTCCAGCTCATTTTTCTGCGTGTTGAACTGGGCGACAGCGACTTCCACCCGGTCCGCGATGTTCTGGACCGAAACCTTCCATTCTTCGATGGCTCGATCGGCCTGGATAAGACTTTGCTGGGCCTCAGAAAGAGCGTGCTCGTAATCCTGCGAATCGATTTGCGCCAGAATTTCGCCTTTTTGGACGTAACGCCCCGTTCGGCAGTGCGGCGACAGGAATTTGATGTTTCCCGAAACTTCGGACGCGATGGCTACCTCCCGGAACGGAATCACTACGCCGTCCACCTGGAACGTGATCCCGTTCGTCTCGCGCCGGGCGATTTCCGTTTTGACGGAAGGGATGATTTCTTCAATAGGTTTCGACCGTTCCGGACTGCGGCCAGTTCCAATGGCAACGGCCACAAAAACAGACATACCAAGAATCGCGACGGAAAGAAGGACGTGCCCCCCGAATGTAAACCACGATTTGAAAGCGTTTTTGAGAAATGGATTTTCTGTGCTCATAAATTTTGCTCCCTCAAGTCCCTTCATTTTACACGATGTGTGTTTTTTGTCAAGAGTATCTTCTTACAAATCTTAATTTTCCATAAATATTACATCAAATTAATAAAAAATTGACTTTTTGGGAAGAAAAAGCTTAATGGCCCCTTGCACGAATAAACGTGTGTGATAAAATAAATTATTATTTTAAACATTGGAAACTTTTTGAAATAGTTATGGAATCAGCATTCCTCAGAACCCCGGGGGATGAACAGATCTGCTCGAAATCGGGCATTTCCATGGATTTTCCTGTAATTTACATGATTCTTTTAACGTATATTGAGTCGAAAATGAATTTCAGAAATATAACCATTGCGCTTTTGGTGTCGTTTTTTCTCTGTGTGGGTTGTACTTCTGAAAAGGGCGGGCCAGATCAGCCGCTGGAACTGAACGGAAACGTCGATAATCGGCAGATAAATCTCGTGTTTCAGATATCCGAGCGTATTGCGGAACTGAACGTTGAGGAGGGGGCGCACGTCAAAAAGGGTGATCCGCTCGGGAAACTTGAAACGATTCGCGTGGAGCAGCAGATCGCGGAGGCGCAGGCTCAGGTGGATGCGGCATCCGCTTCGGTTACGACCGCTCAGGTCGCTCTGGAAATCGCTGAAAAAGCCATTCCGGTCGCTGAGGCGGCGGCGCAGGCTGCAAAGGCCGAGTGGGAAAAAGCTGAAAACGGGTCACGAAAAGAGGACGTTGCGATCGCGGAGGCCACGCTCGAAATGTTCAGCGTGCAGATCCCCGCCGCGAAAAACTACTACGAGCGAAACAAAAAACTGGCCGGTTCCAGTGCCGTTTCCGAGCAGGAGACGGAAAACGCGGAGGCGTCGTGGAAAAAACTCGTTGCGCAGGAGAAACTGGCCCAAGCCAATCTGGAAAAGTTACAGAACGGGACGCGAGTAGAAGAGAAAAACGCGGCCAAGGCTCAATATTTACAGACACTGGCCTCTCTCGAGCAGGTGAAAACCCAGAAAAGTCAGGCAGAGGCCCAGCTTGAACAGAGCCGTGCGTCGCTTGCGCAGGCCGAGGCCGTTTTGGCGATCCGGAAGCAGACGCTGGCCGACTGCGAGCTTTTCGCGCCGTGTGATGGGATCATCCGCAGCCGACTGCTGGATCCCGGTGAAATGGCCTCGCCGCAGCTTCCAGCTTTTACTCTGGCGGTGGTTTCTCCCAAGTGGGTCCGTGTGTACGTCGAGGAGCCGCTTCTCCCACGTGTGAAAATGGGCCAAAAAGCCAAAATCCAGGTGGACGGGCTCAAGACCGAGTGCGACGGCTGGGTCGGTTTCATCTCGCCGTCGGCCGAGTTTACGCCGAAAAACGTCGAAACCAAGGACTTGCGCACGTCACTGGTTTACGAGGTGCGGGTCTTTACGGACGACCCTGAGGACGTGCTGAAGCTCGGAATGCCCGTCACGGTCAGGATTGGGGCTCAGTGACATGCCGATCATCAGCTGCGAAAATCTTACCAAGCGTTTTGGCCCCCTAACGGCTCTGGAAGATGTTTCATTTCAGGCCGATGAGGGGCAGATCATCGGTCTGCTCGGGCCGGACGGCGCGGGAAAAACCACGCTCATGCGCCATTTGTGCGGACTCTGGAAGCCGGACGCGGGAAAAGTAACGGTTTTGGGATTGGATTCCGTGCGGAATGCCTCGAAGATCCAGAGTCAGGTCGGGTATGTTCCGCAAAAGTTCGGGCTTTACGAAAACCTGACGGTCATGGAAAACATCACCCTTTATGCCAGGCTGCACGGAATTTCCCGGTCGGATCTTGAAGAACGGGTGGAAAAGCTCCTCGAAATTACTCTTTTGGCCCCGTTCACAAAACGCATGGCAGGGAAACTTTCCGGCGGGATGAAGCAGAAACTGGCTCTTATTTGCGCGCTGATTTCCCGGCCCAAACTGATGCTTCTCGACGAGCCGACGGTCGGCGTGGACGTGCTGGCCCGGCGCGAGCTGTGGCAAATTCTGCGCCAGTTCGTTCGGGAGGAAGGAATGACCGTCCTGGCCAGCACAGCGTACCTCGATGAGGCGGATTACTGCGATTGGACGATGATCCTTTTTGAGGGCCGGCTCCTGACGCAAGGCACGCCCGATGAGATCCGCAGGCAGGCCGAGCAGTTCGTTCCGCAGCCGACTTTCGAGGAGGCGTTTCAGGCGCTCATCTGCGGGACGGTCCCGGAGCCGCTCCGACGTCAAAACCCGGTCAAACCCGATGCGCCGGTTCGGCTGGAGGTTCGTCATCTGGTGAAGCGTTTCGGAGACTTCACGGCGGTGAACGACCTGACGTTTCAGATCCACGCCGGGGAGATTTTCGGCCTGCTCGGAGCGAACGGGGCGGGCAAAACCACCACGTTCCGAATTCTCTGCGCTCTGGATCAGGCAAACGGCGGGGAGATACTCCTCGACGGTGAGCCACTGGCGGAGAACGTCGAGAAAATGCGCTCGCAGACGGGTTACGTTGCGCAAAAATTCGCCCTTTACGGAGAACTGACCGTTCGGCAGAATATGGAGTTTTTTGGCGGTGCGTATGGTATTTCGCGGAAATTGCTGCGTGAGCGAATAGATTGGGCGCTCAAAGCGTTTCAGCTCGAGCCATACGTCAAAATGCTCGCTGCCAGTCTGGCGATGGGGTTCAAGCGCCGGCTCGCGATGGCGTGTGCGCTGCTTCACGATCCGTCGATCGTCTTCCTCGACGAAGCAACCTCCGGGACCGACCCGATTTCCCGGCGTGAATTCTGGAAACGGATCCTCGACCTGGCCGATTCGGGTGTGGCGGTCATCATCACGACCCACTTCATGGACGAGGCGCAGTACTGCGACCGGCTCGTCATCATGCGCGACGGCCTTTCCATCGCGGTCGGGACTGTGGAAGAAATCAAACATCAGGGCGGCGACGCCCCGACGCTGGAGGACGCTTTTGTGAATTTGGTGACGAAGGAATGAGCCTTTTTTCGGAGTGCGGCAATACAGAAATCGAAGGCTTCATTTGCCGCTTTCACTTAGTGACTGAAAAGCGCAGCAACCAGAAAGGTTTTTCACGTGGTGAACGTCCAGCACAGTGTAGCGGCAAATACCTCATCGAGGCAGAATTACCGTAAAAGAAAGCGGTGAATGTCGCTTGCGCGACTGTATCACCGCACTCCGAAAGACGACGCTGGAAGCGTCGTCCCCATAATTCCGTATTAATTATGAGTTTTCGCAGAATTTTCATCCTGACCCAAAAAGAATTCAAGCAGCTCATCCGCGATCCGCTGAGCATTGCGCTGGGGATCCTTTTGCCTGTGGTTTTGCTGTTGATCTGCGGGTTTGGAGTCTCGACCGACGTGCGGAACATTCGCATGGTCATCGTCGTGCCGGAGCCGTCGGAGATGGCGAGTCAGATCTGTGCGAGGTTCCAGTCCAACGGTTTTTTCGACTCGCAGATCGTTCGTACCACGGCGGAAGCGGAGGCTCTTATGAGGATACATCAGGCCGATACGAGCCTCTATTTGCCGCAGGATTTTACGCGAAAACTTCAATCGGGCGACGCAGTGGTTCAGATCGTTGTGAACGCGTCCAACCCGAGTCCCGCTTTCCTGAAACAGGGTTACATCCTGACGGTTCTTGCCGGGTGTATGGGGTCTCTGGGGGATCAGAACGGTCTGGAGATTCGGACGCGGCAATGGTTCAACGAGGAAAACCGCAGCGCGTTTAACATCGTGCCGGGGATGATCGTGATCATTTTGACCATCATCGGTGCGCTATTGACTTCCATGCTTATGGCACGTGAATATGAGTTGGGAAACCTTGAGAGTATGTTCGTGACGCCTATGCGTTCGATTGAAATGCTTTTGGCGAAAATGTTCACGAATTTCGGTCTTGGTATGGTCGGCCTGACGATTTCGCTCGTACTGGGGCATTATCTTTTCGGGCTTCCAACGCGCGGGAATATCGCCATCCTGATTTTCGGTTCCAGTCTTTATCTGATAGTCGCGCTCTGCCTTGGTCTTCTGATTTCGAGTCTGACAAAAAATCAGTTCCTTGCAGTCATCGTGACGGTCATCGCTACGTTCCTTCCGTCGTACATTTTGTCGGGTTTCCTTTTTGAAATCAAGAGTATGCCGGCGTTTTTACAGGGGGTGACGAATTTCGTCCCGGCACGGTACTACGTCGAATTTCTTCAAACGTCGCTTTTGGTCGGGAATGTCTGGCGGAATGTGTTCTGGAACCTGAGCGTTTTGAGTGGAATCGCGGTTTTGCTTCTGGCGTTGGCCGTGGTGAAGAATCCGAAAAAACTTTAGACCGGAGTCGTTCGATCATGAAAATCCTTCGCCGTCTCATCGCGCTTTTCCGCAAGGAACTCCTCCAGCTCGTTCAGGAACCGCGCAGCCGGGCATCACTGATCGTCCCACCGCTCGTTCAGCTTATGCTTCTGGGGTACGCGGTGACGCTGGACCTGAAAAACGTCGATTTTGCGGTTCTGGATTACTCACACTCACCCGAATCCCGCGAGGTGAAAATGGCGTTCGACGGCTCGCCGACATTCATCCGTCACCCCGATCTTGCCTCGGAAACGGAAATGCGTTCCAAAATAGAAAATCGGGAGATCCGGCTGGCGGTCGTGATTCCTGCCGACTTCGCACGGGCCTTGGCCGGGAATTCAAAACCAAGTGTTCAGGTCATCGTGGACGGCCGAAACGCAAGTAGTGCGGGTATGGCCCTGAACTATGCCTCGTCGATCTTGCGAGATTTTTCCGCGCGGCGGCTGGATACCGGAAAGCGAGCCCAAAACAAATTCCGGATTGAAACCCGGGCGTGGTTCAACCCGAATTTCAACATGAAATACTTCATGATCCCGTCGCTTTTGGTCATGATTTCCCTCATCGACGCTCTGATGCTCAGTTCCATGTTGATTGCGAGGGAACGGGAATACGGCACGTTCGATCAACTTCGTATGACCCCGTACGCGACGTGGGAGATACTTTTCGCCAAGGGTGGTACGACACTTTTGGTTTCCATGTTTCCAATTACGATTTGCCTGTTGGCGATTCGTTTTTGGTTTCAGATTCCATTTAACGGTTCATGGCTTCTTCTTGCGGGTTTGCTCGTTGCGTTCCTTTCAGCTTCGATTTCGATCGGGCTTCTGGTCTCCAGCCTGACGCGGACGTTGCAGCAGTCGTTTCTGAGCCTTTTCCTCGTCATCGTCCCTTTCTCAATGCTTTCGGGTATGGGCACGCCGCTCGAGTCGATGCCGGAGGGGTTTCAAAAGGCGATGCTGATCAACCCGCTGCGGCACGGGATCGAGGCGCTGCCGCGGATCTTCCTCGAAAACGTCACGTTCTGGGAAATCTCGCACGTGTTTTTCTTCCTCATCTCGATCGCGCTCGGGGCATTTTCCGTGGCGTTTGTTTTGTTCTCGCGGCAGAGGTAAAAGAAAGATAATTCAGCCCCCACTGTTTTTTTTCTGGATTTCTGCTAAAATAAAAGAAAGAGTTAATCGATTTGTACTTTTCAACCTGAAATCACCATGGAAAAAGAAATTACCGATCGCGTGAAAGCGATCCGCAAACGCCTGAGTCTTTTGAAGGACTCGCTCAAATACGACGAAAAAACCGCCCGCGTCAAGGAAATCGAATTGATGCAGGTCCAGGACCCGAATTTCTGGACGGTCCCCGAGAAAACCAAAGTTTTCGTGGAGGAGCTGAAGTCCATCAAGTCGGTCCTGAAGCCGCTCAACGACGCCTGGGCGTCGCTCGAAGACCTGGAAACCGAGGTCGAAATGGCCGATGAGGATCCGTCGTTTGCCGAGGAAGTCCCCGGTCATCTCGAAACGCTCGAAAAGGACCTCGACCACCTGGAACTCTTTACCCTGCTGAGCGGCCCGAACGACCAGTGCGACGCCATTCTGACGATCAACGCCCGTGACGGCGGCACCGATGCGAACGACTGGGCCGATATGCTCCTGCGCATGTACATCAACTGGGCGCAGATGCAGGGGTACAAAGTCGAAATTCTCGACCGGCTCGAAAACGACGAGGCAGGGATCAACAGCGCGTCCATCGCCATCCGCGGCCCGCTGGCGTACGGCTACCTGAAAGGCGAGGCGGGAATGCACCGGCTGGTGCGCATCTCGCCGTTCAACTCGGAAGGCAAACGCCAGACCAGTTTTGCCGCGGTCGATGTGGACCCGGACGTTTCCGACGCCGTGGAGATCGAACTGCGCGACCAGGACATTCGGGAAGACGTTTTCCGGGCCTCGGGCGCCGGCGGCCAGCACGTGAATAAAACGTCCAGCGCGATCCGTCTGACGCACATCCCGACCGGGATCGTGGTGCAGTGCCAGAATGAACGCTCCCAGCACCAGAACCGGGCGATGGCCCTGAAAATGCTCCGGGCCCGACTCGCGCGTCTCGAGGAGGAAAAGCGGGAGCAGGAGCAGGCCGACCGCTACGAAGGAAAGGCGAAAGTCGGGTTTGGCTCGCAGATCCGCAACTATTTCCTCCATCCCGACCAGCGTGTGAAGGACGCCCGGACCGGGTACTACATGGGGAATTTTCACGCCGTGCTCGACGGGAATATTCAGGGATTCCTCGACGCTTACCTCCGCTGGTACGTCAAGGGCGAGAAGGCCGGAGAGACGGATTGACCCTTTTCACTTTTTGTCTCACGCGGAGATGCGGAGACGCGGAGTTTTAGCGATGGAATGGTCTCGAATCCTCCGCATCTCCGCAACTCCGCGTGAGCTTATTGCGGCTTCGGACTTTCCCGGAGTGCTTGAGCCTCGCGTACACGGGTCTTGGGCGTTTTTCTTTTTCTTGATTTAACAAAAAAAACGCTGATCGCAAGGACCAGCGTTTTCTGTAAGGTGCCGTACTTCCTGAAACTCAGAAAATATCGACCGTGTAGTGGAATCCATCGTGATATGGATGCGGTTCCGGGTAGAAATTGTAGTTCTTCTTGTCGTAAATCGGAATACGCATTTCCGGCGGATATCGGTAGTACATATTATCCGCACTGCGGTAATACGTGGCCGGATAGTAGTTCTGCGGGTAGTAAATGTAAGGATAGTGGTAGAAACGATTCCAGTCCTGGGTGTTGTAATTCTTCCCCCAGTGCTCACCATACGCGGGCGTATAGTTATTATAGGTCGTTCCCGGTCCCGTCGGTCCAAACATTCCTATTCCGCGAGGCTGGCGCGCAGAAGCGTCGTTCACAAAAACGGCGAAAAGCGCAGCCGCCAACAGCAAAATCGGCAAATGACGAATCATAAAAAACCTCGATCCATGGTACTCTGAAAGCCTAAGCCTCCATTAGGACACACTGTACAAATTTCTGTCTTTAAAATATCTGTACATAGAGACTCTAAAGACTTTTAAATTTTCGGCATTTTACAGACCGTAATTGAGGAATATTCTGAAAATTCGTCACAATCGATTTAAGAGGAGGGAGCGAATACTGGGACGAGACTCCCGGCATCGCCCCTGTAATTCATTTCTTTTCCGGTTTTTTCTCCTTCATTCTGGTTTCCAGACATTGAATTCTCGCGTCTGCTGCCAGTAGTTTCGGCTCCGATTTCCTGTAGTTCCGGATCTCCTCGATCAGTGCTTTTGCCTCGGCCAGTTTCCGCCGTTCGATCAGTTCAAACAGATGAAGGAGTTTTTCTTCCTCGCCCGGCTCACGTGACGGCGAATCCATCAGGTCCTCCAGGATTTCATTTGTCGTCATTCCATAGGACTCTTCCGGACGACGCAGTTCGATTACCCCATCCTCGTTTTCGACCAACAGGAAAATCGACTCGGCGTGTACATTTCCGAGTATCTGCGGTGAGTGCGTCGCGATGATGAACTGGCAGTTCGGAAAGACCTCCAAAAGCTGCGGGACGATCATCCGCTGGCGCTTCGGGTGAAAATGCAGGTCGATCTCATCCACCAGAATGATTCCTTCCCCCTCAAGCGGGTTGGAAAGTGTCGGGTTGGCGATCGCCAGCCGCCGCGCAATGTCGCCGACCAGTGCCAAAAGGCTTTTTTCCCCGTCGGAAAGCTGATCGATCCGAAACGGTACACCATTTTTTTTGGCCTCCAACCGTAGAGGATTGGGCTGGATCGTGAAGTTGGAAAGCTCTGGCATAAAAGTCGCCCAGGCCTTGCGAAGCGTCTGGAGCGCGGGGTCCCGGTAAACCTCTGAGATTTCCTTTGTCGCTTCGCCCTGACTTTCCAACACGAGGCGGCGAAATTCCCGATCCTCGATCGATTCCCTTTCCCGGAACCATTCGAGCAGGACGCGGTAATCGGCCCGGCAGGAAAGGGCGTCGTGATAAACACTCATCAGCGAAAAGTCGCGGTCCGTGTGAACGTAACGCGGGAAATTCAGCGCGATCCGGTTCGTCTGGTAATAAATCATCACCGGGACGGAACACTGCTCGCCGCTTCGCTCCACTTCGGCACGGATCGCGTCGGCCAGGATCCGCAGCGGCTGGGACTTGTGCGGCGCGTCCTTCTGCAGAATTTCGTCCGTTTTTTCTTTTTCCGAAGTGACCAGAGATTTGACCACGCCCCAGGAATAAAATTGGTCCTCATGGGAAAGCAGGAGCCGAAGGGCGGAAAACTCCCGGCCAGCCGAAACATCTCCGTCTGAAATGTCCCGCCCGGAGTTTTTCCCACGGCGCAGAAGCGTGACGAAACGGGAAAGCAAAATCGCCAGAGCATCCAAAACGGTGGACTTTCCCGCCCCGTTGAACCCCACCAGGACATTCATACGGGGATGAAATTCAAAATCCATCGAATGGATGCCGCGAAAATTCGTGATTTGAAGTGTGTCGAGTTTCATGAGAAAATGGAAGGAATGAAATGCGACGCGAGGCTGAGGATGGACTCAGATCTCACTGCTGTGAAAATCTTCGTTGAACAAAAAATCGTAAATCGCGGGTGAATCTGCCCACACACTGCGCATAAAATGCGCTTTCAGCCCTTGAAGCAAAGCGCCTTTTTGGCTGCGAGTCAGACCGGCCGCCTTGGTGATCGTTGTAAGGACTTCGCCTTCGTCTCCTGCGATTTTGGAAACCGAATATTGACTTGCGAGCTGGAAAATACGGAGTTTCGTGATGCGAAATTCGCCATCCACATCGCCGAGCTGCATCTCGATGAAACGGAAATCGCCCTGTTTCGGCAAAAGCTGAGCGTTTCGTTTGGCCGGGACCAGGCGAGAGCCATCGCTGATTTGCCAGCCTGTACTCATTTGCCAGTACGCGATCATTCGTTCCGAATTTAAAATCACGTAGCGAAATTGTGGGTTCAGACGCTTCGGATGCTCCACCGGCTTAATGGTTTCTTCTTCCGGAACGACGATTTCTGCAGACGGAGCGGAAAAGGGTGACGGAGCCGATTCCTGCGGTTGTTCCTGTGGTTTGGGCTCGGCAGAATTTTGCGCTGCCTCTTGCCGGCGAATTTGTTCCAAAACCTCCGGCGGGGGAACAATCGTTTGGCCGTCTTCCTGCGGAACGATAAAAATTTCACCGCATTTTGGGCACTTGCGGAGTTTTCCGGCATATTCCGGCTTGATTTTCATGCCAACGTTACAGGCGTGACATCGAACGACAATTAATTCACTCATGGGTTTCCTCGTTTTTTTCCTCATTGGCCGCTTTTGTCTTGGCTGCTTCCGCCTGCGCGTGGAAGTAACGCAGTTGGGCAAGCTGTGCTTTTTGAAGAGCCTCTTCCGCGCCCGCGTGGTCACCGGATTTGATTGCCAGAGCGCTCATTGCGACAAAACTGAAGGGGTCTTCCGGCTCCAGTTCGCAAACGATTTCCGCGTGATCCAGTGATTTCTGGAATTGATCGAGCCTGCAATAAATCATACTCAGCGCCGCGTGCGGAAGTGCGTAGTCGGGAAAATCAACACAAAGTTGTTCCAGCATTTCGACCGCCTGAAGTACATCTCCCTTTTCCTTCAGCGCGATCGCTTCATCATATTTGGTTTCTTTTTCCAGGTCTGCCATATCGATGTTCTCTTTCATTAGGAGTTAAAAACAAAATTCCATTTCCTCTATTATACCACTAACCCATCAAAATAGAACCATCTGAACCGATTTTTTCTCTAAAAAAGTCAAAATCTTTAAAATTTTTTGCGCTTATTTTAACATAATGAGGAAGGGGGGCTTGAAAAAATTTTAAAATATAGGAAAATGATGTGAAATATAAATAAACCGGAGGGGCCAGAGGACATGGCGAAACGCCTTCCCCAACTGTCGCATTTTGTGTAACAGGAACTTCTGGTGGGAAATTTGAAAAAACTTTGAAACAATTGTGGATTTTCTCTTAAAGGATATTGCAAAAAAGTCAAAAATGAGGTAAACTATCATCAATTATAAAGTAAGTTTGCCTTGTTTGGCTGGATGATATTAAAAAGAAAATACACAAGCGGCGGCAGAACTTAGGCCTGCCGCAGAGGATAATTCAGTGAAAGCACACCCAACAGCAATCATTAGCGACGAAGCAAGAATCGCAGACGATGTGGAAATCGGTCCCTTCTGTGTCATCGAGTCAGGAGTGACGATTGGTCCCGGCTGCGTCTTACTGCCGCGGGTTTCTGTCAAAAAAGGGGTGACGCTTGGCGAAAATAATACTTTGCACGAAGGAGTCGTACTCGGTGGAAAGCCGCAGCACATTTGTTCCCACGGCGAATACGGCGGAGTGATCATCGGAAACGGAAACATTTTCCGTGAAAATTGTACCGTCCACTGTGCGATGTACCCCGATAAAAACACCATCCTGGGCGACGAAAACTTTCTGATGGTCAACGCTCACGTCGCTCACGATTGTGTCATCGGAAATCACGTCATCATCACGAATAACGCGATGCTTGGCGGGCACGTCCACGTCGGCGACCGCGCCAACATTTCGGGCGGAGTCGCGATCCACCAGTTTTGTCAGATCGGAATGTTCGCCATGGTCGGCGGCAATTCGCACATCGTTCAGGACGTTCTTCCGTTTGTGAACGTGGACGGCGGTACCTCGCTGGTCGTTGGAGTGAATCTCATCGGTCTGCGCCGCGCGGGCGTCCCTAACGCGGAAATCAAGCGTATCCGTGAAGCCTATCGCCTTCTTTATGAAGAAAAACGGCCAATGCAGGAAAACATCGCGCTCATGACCAAGCGTTTCTCCGAAGGGATGGCGGCGGAGTATGCGGAATTCCTGAAGGCAAGCAAGCGTGGTTTCCTGCCCGAACGCCGTACGTCCGGCAAAGCTCTCAAACTCGTTCGGGTGGAAGAAACAGAAAAACCCGCTCCGCAAATTCCGGCTTCTCAGCCTGATGCGCCTTCGGAAGAAACTCCGGCCATTCGCGCGATCGGTTGATCGATTTTAGAAAAGTCCTTTCAGAAAAGTCCCGATTAGAATGTTTCACCGGGGCTTTTTCTATTAATATTAATCCATCTGATTGTACGTGAAAAGCGAGAAGAAAACGTCCGGGTCGATTGACGCCTCGTGGAAATGCACCGACCCATCACCGTAGAGGTAGAAGCAGCCACCGTGGTGGAAACTGTATATCTCGTTGTGATTGTTGCAATTAATGAAGCGGGTCCCCGTAAGCGTATGCGAGTAGAAAAACGCCTGATAGTCGGCCCACTGCGCCCCGGTGATTTTGGAACCGTCTGGTCGGGAGTCCGTGTAACCAACGGGCCGGCCGCAATCTTCGAAAAAGAGCATTGTGTTGGAAAGACCATCCTTCACTTCCGCCACAGTAAGCGCGCGATCATCGGGGCGAAGCATTCCGTACCACAAACTTCGGCTTTTGGCGCTTCCATCGGCTACGAAAGGCTTGTAAACTGCGGGCTGGATCTTCGTGTTGGCAGCATAGTCGGAGATGTAGTCCGAGTGTTCAGGCGTCGTGGGACAGCGAAAAACCGCGATATTCGTCTTGGCCGCCGTTTTGTTTGGCTCTTTGTTCCAGTCAAGCGTCAAATCCATCTGGATCGCGACATTACCCTGTTCCAGATACGAAAGAATGAGCGAGAGACAGTTGTGTTTTGCGGGCGTGAGCGAGTGTGACGGTGGAAACTTTCTCATCGCGCACTCATACTGAAGCATTCCCAGCCCGATCTGCTTAAGATTGTTCGAACACTGCGTCCTTCGTGCGGCATCCCGGGCCATTTGAACCGCAGGAAGCAGGAGACCGATCAGCATCCCGATGATTGCGATCACGACCAGAAGCTCAACGAGCGTGAACGCGCGGCGATGAAACATAGTACGATCTCCTGAAAAACCTTGCGAACGGGGCCATTACCAACCTGTTGCACATACTGCCCCGCCAACTATCCCTTCTTTTTTTTTTCTGAAAATCTGGTCAATACCCTGTATAGATTCAGAAGTTACCAAAATGGGATTTAGGACAAAAAATGGAAACCGCGAGCAAAGGCTGCTCTTCGCCGTACCTGATCGTGAAAGCCAGACAAGCCAGAACCAGGGAGGATCTGGCAAGCCTGCAAAGACGCAAACCGACAGCCGAACCGATGTTACACATGATAACCGCCTAAAACGTTCTAATCGAGACCAATTTATCAGACGGATTTCGAAATTTGAAACCCGTGAGAATTTTGGGCTTGAGGACGCTTTAGGCGCTACAGGTTGGTAATGAGGCCGCTCTTTTTTAAATCAGCCGACTTTGATTCCGATTTTCGGGTTGGAGAAGCGCAAGCCGTTTCCGTCGTGATACGTGGCGGATTCGGTGATGATCACGCCTTCCGGACCACCCTGGAGGAAGTGCCACTTGCCGAGTTCATTCAGGTCACGGACGTCACCGACCTTGATCAGCTCGCAGTGATTGCAGTGAATGGAATCGATCTGGGACGCGGCCGGTTTGCTGATGGCCGGAATGGTCGGTTCGCCTTCGGACCAGTTGTAAGCAGAGCCGTAACGCACGTGCCAGGTTTCCATCTTGGCCGGGGCTTCGTCGGTCACGACGTGACTGTGTTCCGCGATCTGCTGGCCGGGGAGGAGGAAAATGTCATGGCTGAAGTAACGGAAATTCTTCCGGTTGAGCCAAATCACTCCGCCCATTCCGCAGTTGGCGAAATCGCCAAGACCAAAGTCAATGACCCAGAAGAAACTGTCGTCCTGGAAGCTTTCCGGGTACTGGTAGTGGTAGGCGTCGAACATTTCGAAGAACGCCTGCTTGGCTTTTTTCACGAGGAAATTGCCGTCTTTGTCGTAATAGAAATCGTTTTCGTAGCGTTTCACGAGTGTAGTTCCTTTTTGGGCTGTGCCGTTTTCAGCGGCGTTGAGAGAATTCATGCCCAGTGCGGCGGCACCCAAACCGAGGGCCGTCCCTTTGAGCATATTGCGACGATTCAACATTTTACGTTTCCTGTTTCTAGGGTCACGGAAAAAATCACACCAAGGCGCAAAACGCCAATGGTTCAATCTTTATTATGTATCATCCCCCAATAAAATCAAGGGGTTCAAATCCTTTTTCCTGAAATTTCTGAAAAAAATCCGGAAAAATCGTGGGTCTTTTCTTTACAAAAGGCCGTACGTCTTTAACGTACTGATCAGGGAGGCTTCCTGCTTCTCGTCCAGCGGAGTAAGCGGCAGACGCATCTCGCCCGTGTCCATTCCAAGAAGCTTCATCGCACACTTGACCGGGATCGGGTTGGTCGCCAGGCTCAGCATATCGCGGCAAAGCTGGAAGGTCTTGTAGTGCCATTTCTGCGCGGTTTCCAGATCGCCCTTGAGCATCGCGTTGCAAAGCGCCACCATATCCTGCGGAACGATGTTCCCCACCACGGAAATGATCCCCTTCGCGCCGACGGCCATGTGCGGGAGCGTCATGCTGTCGTCACCGCTAAGCACCGTCAAATCCGTCGTGGCGATGATGCGGGACGCCTGGTCCATCATCCCGGACGCCTCTTTCACGAGCTGAATGTTCGGGATCTCGGCAAGACGCCGGATCGTCTCCGGCTCGATGTTCTTGCCCGAACGACCGGGAATATTGTAAATGCAGATCGGAATATTGACCGCTTCAGCGACGGCCTTGAAATGCTGATAAAAACCTTCCTGCGTTGGTTTGTTATAATACGGAGCGACGAGCAGAGCGGCATCTGCGCCCGTGTTTTCGGCCCAGCGGGTCAAACGGAGTGCCTCATTCGTGCAGTTTGAACCGGTTCCCGGCATCACTTTGCAGCGGCCCGCGGCGGCGCGGACGACAGTCGTGATGACCATTTCGTGTTCCTCGTGGGAGAGAGTGGGAGATTCACCGGTGGTTCCGACCGGGACGAGGCACGTCACGCCGGAGCGAATCAGGAACTCTGTGTTCCGTTCCAGTGCCTCATAATCTACTTTATCATTTTTGAACGGCGTGACCATCGCGATGGAAAGACCCGCGTATTCTTCAGCACGTGTTTTCATGGGTTTTGTTTCCTGATTGAACCGAATGATTAAATCCCACAGGAGACCAACGTCCCCCGCTCGCCTATACTCTCACTGAACTTAAACGGCAAAAATTTATTATACCCGGAAATCCTTTTCACTTCAAGGGGGGAGACGGGAGAAAAAAAACGAAATTTTTTGAAAAGATCAAATCTGGGGAACATTCACTGCCCTCCCGAAAAGAATATCGCCCAAATAAAGAAATTTTTTCGCGGCTCCCTTCCACCGGATAAAGTTTGGTGTATAATAAAAGAGTCAAAAACATCAAAGTTTTTTAGACGTTTCCCCATCCAAACCTCCTCCTTTTTGAAGCTTTCATTTTATGCTCCCGAAATTCCTGATTTTTGGCTCTAAAGGCCAGCTCGGTTCCGAATTTACCCGCCGGCTCGGCGAACGCGCTTTTCCTGTCGATCTGCCGGACGGTGATATTACGGACTTTTATGCAGTTGAGGAACTTCTCGACGCGATAAAACCCGCTGCGGTCCTGAACGCCGCCGCCTTCACCGCAGTGGATGCAGCCCAGCAGCAGCCGGCCATCTGCCGCCGGGTGAACGCTCTGGGGCCTCTGAATCTCGCGCGGGCCTGCGAGAAACGCGGGCTTCCGCTCGTTCACATCAGTACGGACTACGTATTTTGCGGCACGAAAAAGCGCTCGCCCCTGACGGAAACCGACGAACCGGCCCCCGAGGGGGTGTATGCCGTGACCAAATTCGAGGGCGAGCAGAACATTCAGAAAACCCACGAAAAGCACCTGATCCTGCGCACCTGTGGCCTGTACGGGAAGCTCGGTGCGAACACGGCGGGGAACTTCGTCGAGACGATGCGCAAACTCGGCTCCTCGCGCAAAAACCTCCGTATCGTGAACGACCAGCGCTGCACGCCGACGTGGATCCCGAATCTGGCGCAGGCCTCGATTTGGCTCCTGGAAAATGAAAAGTGGGGCCTTTACCACCTGACCGACTCGGGCGAGACGACCTGGTTAGACTTCGCGCACGAGATTTTCCGTCTCTGCGGCCTGACCCCTGAAGTTGGCCCGATCACGACGGCGGAATGGAACGCCCCGGCCCCACGTCCCCTTTACAGTGTGCTGGATTGCGGCAAATACCACGCCCTTGGTGGCCCCGCAATGCCGGACTGGCATGAATCCCTCGCGAAATATTTGGAATGAGTGAAAACCTGAAAGAAAGTTCCCCAAACTTCTATTCCAAACACCAAATCCGTTTCCATTTATCCTATGATTTAAACACAAATTATCCAGATTAAAAGGATTTTCGCAGATTATGTCTTGTGCGTTTTTAAATTTTTTAGATTTGATTTTTAAACCAAACAAAAATCTTTTAATCGTTTAAATTTACAGACCGTTTTTACCTTCATAAATTATGGGAAATGTTTTTATTCTCCCAGATTTTTTATCTAATCCACATTTGAGAAATCGTCATTATTTTGTCAGACCCCACTGATTCAAGAAGAAAAAACAGCTATAATATTTTGTGCGCCATTTTTTTCTAAAAAACTCAAAAATTGTCCCAGTGATATTAAATATTTCAAGATTTCCAGTTACTATAACCCCTCAAACCCCAAAAATAAACTTTTTTTGAAAAAATCCCCCTAAATTACCACCCCCCCCAAAAAAAATCTCCTTGACAACTCATCTTTTAATGTTATAATAATAAGATTGAGGCGATTTTTGTATAAAACGAGGTTTTAGGGTTGCCCAACGTTTTCAGCTGGTCTTTTTTTCAAGGGAGATTTGTATGGAATTGTTTAGAGGGTACGGGGCGTACTTAAATGGAATGGATTATACCATTATACTTATTGGGATTGCTATGGGACTTTTTCAGCTTTCTCTTTATGTTGCCTATAAATTATCCACTTCCAAAGGGTTTGAGGATACCTGTGTTAAAAGTTTTGCAGACCAATTCCCCGCCCCAATATGGTTAAAATTTTGCAGTGGAGTTTTTGAGATATTCCCTCTTATGGGGCTTTTAGGGACTGTTGCCGGTCTTTTAAATACATTTGATAGTTTAGGGGTTTCTATCGAAGGAGAGATCGAGATAATGGGAATGCTCAAAAACTTCGCTCCCGCAATGACATCAACGGTTTCTGGAATCCTTGCACTACTTGGTAATATGATAGTTAATTTCTACTTTATGGCAAAAATCATGCATAAACAGCAGGAGAAATAATAAATGGAAGACTTACAAAATGAAGGCGCCAGAAATGTCATGGCACGTTTTCTGCCATTGATGGACTTGTCCGTGTTATTGCTTGGCTTCTTTATGATTATCCTGACAGCTGCGAAATTCGGCAAAGGAGTCATTGTTATTTCGCCAGAACACCCGAGTGTTATGCTCTACGCCGCCTGTACCAATGAAGGTGGTCGCAAGGTGGGTGAACTGTACTATATGGACAGAGACTACAATCTTGGAACAAAAATTATCCGAAAGGACACTCCTGAGGACATCATGAATCTCATTAAAGAGGCGCTCCCCAAAAAACGCGATCCTAAAGACGTTTTTATCTGCATTATGACCGAAAAATACGCCTGGGATAAAGATATTCCACGAGATATTTGTGAAAAATTGAAAAAAAGTTGGGGATTACCGCGCATTTATCGGGTTAAGAATGTAGATATGCCTGAAACACCTGGAACCGTGGAGGGGAAATAAATGGAACCCGTTTTGATGTTTTCCTTTTTGGATGGTGTTTTTAAATTTTTAGCCGAACATAGGGAGGCAGTTGCTATTGGAGTCACTGCGGCTGCTTTTGTTGCTACAACAGCTTTAATTCTCCTTTGCGGAGGTCCTATTGGCTGGGCGGTCGGTATTGGTCTGTTCGCTGGTGCTTTATTTGGGATAGGTACTTATTGGTTGCTCAATCGTACCGACGATTCTCCTCAAGTGCAAGTTGTATCAGAACTGAACATTTCTTTCGCGTTTACACCTGGTGAGGACCATCTGGCCTTGCCCTATCAATGCAAGGTGTATAACACCACTACGACCACAACGACGACAACCACCAGGTGGAGAAGTCGCTCCAAAACGGAGAAAAGTAGTACCTATCGACTTATTAAGGCTCAAAATGGTCGGGAATTTCAGCAAAAGTTCGAAGCGGAACTGGAACATCTCGCACGTGAGAACAAAAACGCACACAAAACCATTCGTTCCCTTTCACTGTATGATGAGCCTTACCCCGGAGAAACGACTCTGGAGATGATGCGTATCAAGTGCGATGAATATTTCCCGGAAACAAATTTTGTTGAATATCCTTTTGCTTACAGGAGTAAATGATGGGATCTCCTCACTTAACAATTTTTTTCTCGGTACTGATTGTTTCGTTTCCAGTCGTATGGCTGACAGACTTTCTTTTTCACAGAATCTCCAAAAAAGACAGGGGATTTCTGAAAGCGCTCGTTTGTGCGGCACTAATAGCATTGATACTTTGTCTTTGGGGAGGAAAGGCTGGTATAATGGGAGGTGGCAGCACAGAGCAAGGACCCGGAGGAGAGACACCAATCGATCAGCCTCCCTCCTCCTCCCCCACCGAAGATCCTACAAAATCGGTCAATACTCAAACAACCCCGGAAGTGGAACAATCTGAGTCTGGAGTTTCTGGGGAAAGCACTGGAGAAGGACAGGGGGTAAGTGGTTCAAATCCTTTGCCGGAAAAACCTGTGGATATTACTGTTCTTCAGCTTGGAGATAAGAAATTCATAGTAAATGGACAAGAAATGAGTGGCACACAGATGCAGGAGTATTTAAAAACCTTAAAAAACAAGGGCAAATTAAAGTCATTAGAATTCGAAGGAGATAAAACAAGCGGTACCTATGAACTTCTGAATCAAAATTACCGAGACTTTTTTAAAGGAAATGACCGTAAAGGTAGTAACTAATGAATCACAAGAACGAATTATCGCCGATTGAAAAACAATCAATCATCATTTACCAGCCAGAACCCGCGTCATCACCAGAAGTGTCTCCTCCCAAGGAATCGCCGTGGAAGCTGATAACCGGAGCTATAGAGTGGATTATTATTATCGCAATCTTTCTGGGATTAATCTATCTCACGTTCAAATTGATAGCGAGAGCAATAAGCCCAAGTCCCGTGTCTGTGTGTGAGGTTTGCCAACGAAGACTGGAACAAGACGAGGTACATATTCACTGCGAAAAATGCCACAGACTACTCGCCGAAGGCGAAGAATGCCCCATTTGTAGAACGAAAGAGATCGAAAAATCTTCATGTCCCAAATGCAAAACTTTGCTTTCCCCGGACGGCAAATGCCCTAAATGTGATAAACCTGTTGCACTATTACCGAAATCTATTGCTTTGGGTGAGAAATTTAGCCTGACTGTCAGTTCTTATGCCTTACCGGCTCCTTCAGTGGAGATTCGGCCGTGGTTTAAAATGTATGGGTATAATTCTAATATTCAAAGTAAAACGCCTTTCTTTAGCAAAAGTACATATACCGGTAGACTGCAAGACGCATTTCCAGTAAAGAGTAGTTACGCCGTTCAGCTAACAGAAGGGAGTACCTATCTTTGGTTTGTGGATAATTTAAAAGGAAAAAACTCGGACCTCGTGACCCCCACCACAGCAAATGGAGTTTCGACGAACAGCATTATAGTGAAACAGAAGAAGTTTGGGCTCAAGCCATTCTGGGTCACTATCTCGCCCGGGAATCAAATCGCTATGAAGTATTTGCGTCGGGAAGGGAATATATGGCATTTCCAGCTCACGCACTATAAAATAACCAATCCTAATTATACATACCATCTTACCTTTTCCCTGGAAACTGACAAGGTGAGAAGAACGATTGGAACCCAGACAAGTCGAACCCATGCAAATGCGACTTCGATGAATCCGATTGTATTGACGAACAACCCAAGCGGAAAAAGCACGTTGGATATTTCGCTCGACAGTCCAGATCATGGTCATTCCAATATAAAATTCACGATCTCACCCACAGAAATCGCGCGTACACTGAACCAAAAAATGAAAGAGAATCCTTCACAGAATTCGTGGATAATCCCAATCAAAAATGAAGAATATACCGTGATTTTGTGCTATCATGTCATTAAAAAATAAAGAGAAGACGATTTGTCATCTTCTCACCCTTTCCAAAAAATGACGAAACGTTTCCTGCTCATTTTGACGTTCCTTTTGCTTCCGGGTTTCTCCGTGCTGGCGCAGAGCCCCGAGGAGGTGAACGCTTTGGTGAAAAACCTGACCAGCCCGTCGGCTGCGAAGCGTGCGGCGGCTGAAAAGGGGCTTTTGGAGCTTGGGCCTGGGATTTTGCCGCTTCTCCCGGAAACGGTCCGCTCGCCCGAGGCGAAAATGCGTCTGAATCGGGTCCGGCTGGAACTGGAGCGTCAGGTCGCTGAGGACTCGCTCAAGGCGGGAGTCGTCACGTTTCCCGAGGATTACACTTCCGGGAGCGCCGCGGAAATGCTCGCTCTGGCTGCGAAACAGACGGGGAATCTGATCGAGGCCGACCTTCCTGAAGACGCCGTTTTTACGAAGCCGCAGAATCTGGCGGCGATGGAATTCTGGCCATTCCTCGACGCTTTCTGCGATCAGCTTCACCTGGAACCGCAAGCGCTCCCCGAAAAGAAAGGGCTGAAACTCGTCCCGACAGACCGTCAGACGCCGAGTCCTGCGTACCTTCAGCCTTTTCGGCTTGAGGCGGTCCAGATGCAAAAAACCGTGGGAAATGCCGGGCTTCTTCGTCTGGAACTGGCTTGGGAGCCGCGGATACAGCCCGTTTTCGCGTACCTGAAACTGACCGAAGGTTCCTTTGACGGCGGCGAGCCGGTAAAATTCCCCGGGACCGAATACGAAATTCTGATCGGGCAAAACGACTTTCGCGCGTTCTGCGACGTACCGCTCTCCGCCCGGCTCGTTCCTCCGGAGGCCCAAACGCTGGCGATCCGTGGGACGCTCTCGGCCGTGGCGTGCGGAGCGAGGAAAGATTTCACGTTCGACGCGCTGGACCAGAAACTCGATCGGGCCTTTACGCCTGCTTCCGCCCGAACCGCGGCGCTTTTGGTGACATTCAGCCGGCTGCGGACCGAAAAGACGAAAACGGGCACGTACCTGGCCGCGACTTTGCGCTACCGGTATGAAGAAGCGCACGAGGCGATGGAATCACACCGAACGTGGATTTATGAGAATGACGCGATGCTTCTCGGGCCGGATGGGGCGGAGATCGTGTCTGAGCGGTCAGAACTTTTGCGCCAAACTCCAAACGAGATTGCCGCAGAGATCTACTTTCCCGTGAACGACGAAATCCTGAAGGATCTGAGCGGGTGGAAACTTGTTTTCCCAAGACCTTGCGGGATTTATGAGGTTCAAGCCCCATTTGAATTGAAGGGGATTCCTCTGGGAGGGACAAATTAAATTTTAACCAAAATATCCCATGGCATTTTTGAGGGGGATTTGTCTGTCAAAACCTGCAAAATTAAAGCACAAATTGCCCTCAAAAATTTACCCAAGCTCTCAAAAAATCATTCTATTTTCAAAAACGAGAAAATTTTTCCTGTTTTTTCAATATTTTTCTTAAAAAATCTTTAAAATGGGGGGAAACGCATTTGACATTTTCAGGAAAATATGTCATACTATAATTGGTTAAGGGGAACCGAAACCCAAAAGTAAGCAAATAAAAAAAGCTTCAGGGGTTAAAACCGGAACCCTCTGCAAAAAACGCAGAACTACAATAAATCGTCCTCGTTAGAGAAAATGGGAAACTTTTTTTCTTTTTTTCAGGAAAATGAAGCGAGAAAAGGGTGTTTCCCGACGATAAATTTTAGGTGAAACAGACCGTGGAAACACGGAAACGCTGAGACGTTTCAAGTTTGACCGATTCAGACGGAGGATTTCCTCTGAGGCCCTGTTGATTCAGCCTTGTGTGCCTTTTGGTCGTCTTTTCGGTAATTTGTCGCGATGAGTGACCCGGAACTGTTCGTGTTTTACGTGCTTTCACATTTTTGCAGGTTCGACCCAAGCCCACTTCAGTAAACTTTTTTTCAATATCTCACAGCCAGGGTAAAACCGGCCTTTAATTTTGGTTTACTGTTTGTCCAAAGCGCTTTGGTCACAACGGGAAGTGAAAGGCCCCGGTAATTAGTATTTGTTTTGTAACTGTTGGTTGGATTTGCCCGGCCAGGCATCCGCGGAGGTTAAAGACTGCTCAGGCTGGCACTAATTGAGTGATGGAACTGTTTTTTCCATGAAGGAGATTCCCATGACTTTCCAACGAGTTCGCATCTTTCCGGGTTTGGCGGGGTACTGACAGGATTTCAGTGCCCCGGGTGAAAAATCTCCGTTTTTCATTAACTCAAACCTCAGGAGGATAAAAAAACTTTACTATTTATGGATTGTTTCGATTAGTTTCAATCGTTGGTCCTTTTCAGAGCAGCTGAATACTGCAGAAAATACAAAAACCTTTGTGCGACGTGCCTTTATCGTCCCAGCTTTTTGCAAATTCATTTCGGAAACTTTGTTCCCTGTTCCTTGTAGGTGCTCGAGTTGAGCTTTTAGCAGTTGGAAATCCGAATAAAAAGGGTATTTTTCCCTTGCAGGCTGAGGCAATAAAAGCACGTCTAAATTTTTTAAAAACTGATTACTGACTACTTATTTCTGCCAAGGCAGAACTCTGACAACTGATAAAACCGAACAAATGAAAAAGAAAAACGCCACTCCTTTAATTATTTCCGTCTCAGGTCTTCGCGGGGAAGCGGGTTCCACACTCACGCCAGACGTCGTTCAGCGTTATATTTTCGCGTATGCGGAGTTTTTACGGCTTCAAAACCGCGACGCGGGTGGGGTTGAGGGAAAAACGGTTCTCGTTTCAAACGATGGACGTGAAAGCAGCCGGTGGATCGCGGAAGAAGTCACACGTGGTTTTCGTGCAGGGGGCGTTAAAACTCTTGATATTGGTGTCGCGGCCACTCCAACCCTCGGTTTTCTGGTCAAGAAATACGGCTACCCGGCCGGCGTGCAGATTTCCGCGAGTCACAACCCAAACCCGTGGAACGGAATTAAACTATTCAACTCCGATGGACGTGTAATTCCTGCCGTAAACGGTGAAAAAGTGAAGCGTTTCTACAATACACTTCTTGAGGAAGAATTCGAGATTTGTGCTGACTTCGACAATGCGGACGAAGACGAGGAACAGGAACTTCCTCCACCGCTTCCACCGGCCGAAGAATTTCAGAAACCGCACATCGACGCGATTTTGAAGTTGGTCGATGTGAAAGCGATCAAGAAGCGGAAATTTACTGTCCTGATTGACTCGAACCACGGCGCGGGAAGCGTTTTGGCTCCGGTACTGATGAAGGCTCTGGGGTGCAAGCTCATTTTCTCGAATACCAATGAAAAACCAGACGGCAAATTCGTTCATACGCCGGAACCGACAGAAGACAATCTGAAGGGCGTGGGAATTTTGGTCCCGGGAAACAAAGCTGATGTGGGCTTTTGTCAGGATCCGGACGCGGACCGGCTGGCCATTCTGGCTGAGGACGGCTCGTACATCGGCGAGGAATGCACCGTGGCGCTGTGCGTGAAAGATGTTTTTCTCAAAGGCGCCAAAGGGCCGGTCGTGACAAACTGTTCCACGAGTCAAATGACACACGATTTGTGCGCCGAAGCCGGCTGCGAGTACGCCATGACGCCGGTCGGTGAGGCGAACGTGGTCGATAAAATGATCGCCTTGAACGCGATTTTCGGTGGTGAGGGAAACGGTGGACCGATCCACCCGCAAGTCGGTTTCGTGCGTGACAGTTTCCTCGGAATGGCGCTGGCGCTCGACCTGATGGCCCGTACAGGGAAAAAGGTTTCGGAACTTGCCGCCGAGCTTCCTCAGTACGCCATTTCCAAGGCGAAAGTAAAATTTGATCGTGAACTTCTGGACTCGTTCTACGACGAGCTGACGTTTCAGTATTCAGACGCGCTGGCGGATACGCAGGACGGTTTGCGCCTGGCGTGGGAGAAACGCTGGATCCAGGTCCGGCCAAGCAACACGGAACCGATCATTCGTGTTTTCGCGGAGGCGCCGACTCAAAGAGAAGCCGACAAACTGTGTAAAGCGGTTGTTAAACTGGCAAAGAATTTTTGAAAAAGGGAAATGAAAGGCTGGTAAATCTTTTATCATGAAATTTTTTGCAGTCGTTTTCCTCCTGGTTTGCTCCAATACGTTCATGCTTTTCGCGTGGTACTCGCACCTGAAAAACCTCCCGAACGCCCCGATTTGGCAGGTCGTTCTGGTTTCGTGGGGAATCGCCCTTTTTGAGTATATGTTAATGGTCCCCGCCAATCGGCTGGGAAACGGTTTCCTGACCCTTCCGCAGCTGAAAATCCTTCAGGAAGCCATCACCCTGAGCGTTTTCGTCCCATTTGCCCTTTTTTATATGCGGCGGCCAATTACGTGGAACTATTTGTGGGCCACACTCTGCATATTAGGGGCGGTTTTTTTCATATTCCGCGAGTGATTTATGAAATTTTACGACCGATTAACCAAACTCCTGCTTGTTGACGAGACCAAACTGCCGGACCTCACCAGTCTTTCGGATGCGGAGCATTTTATTCCCGTTTATTTTGAGGACATTCTGGAAAAAGCATTAACGGACGAGCGGCTTACGGAGGAGGAATGCGCAAAGTTCCAGACCCTCGCCGAGATGTTTGCCGAGCATTACCATCTGGACTATCACAAAACCTTCCTGAAACTCAAAAGCGCTTTCGGCCCGTTTGATCCTGACGCGGAAGTTCGATACAGGAAAGATTACTCCGAAGAGTTTAAAGAATCCTGCCGCCAGAACCTCTTGGAAAGTTTGGAGCTTCTGCTGAATGCGTGCAACTATTGTGAGCTGCCGGACGACAAACGAAACGAAATCCTGGAAGCTCCGTACCCCGGTGTGCTTTCCATCAAGGTGGACATGAAAAAGCTGGACTTTTTCAGGATCTTTTATCGTGGTCTTACTAAAAAGACTTTCACCATCAAAAAATTCTTTTTCCTGGAAAAATCGTATGAAAGTTACGAGTTCAAGCGTATTTTCGTCGTCGCCAGGTACAAAAAAGAGCATGGAAGTCAGATCATTACGAAGGTTTTTCGTGATGTGCCGGCCGAAAACCTGAAAGTCGTGGTTCCTGAGGTGAAGCTGCGGCTCCCGATTTTTGATCAAGTGAAAGTTGGAGCTTCTTTTTCAGGCGCTCTTTTAACTTTTGTAGCTAAAATCATCATGATGGCCGCAATGAGTGTAGTCGTACTGTGTACGATGCTCTTCGCCTTCGTTATGGGGTTCATCCGTTCTCTTACCGGTTTCTTCACCTCGCGCATGAAGTGTCTCAAAACCTACTCGGAAAGTCTGTACCACCAGAGCCTTGCCGGGAACATGGGCGCGGTGAATCTGCTGGTCGAGCAGGCCGAAACGCAGGAAGTGAAAGAAGCGTTTCTCGCTTATTTTATGCTCTACCTCCTGCGGGCTGAAACGCTGACGGAAAAACGTCTGGATGAGCGCGTCGAGGAGTGGCTCGAGAAGAACTTCGGCTTTTACATTGACTTTGAAGTGGACGACGCCTTGCGAAAACTCGTGGAGAAGAACCTCATTAAAAAGTTTATGCCCGAGGACGGCTCGGATCCTTACTATAAGGTGTATGATTTGACCAGCGCCCTGCGCAGACTCGACGAAATGTGGGATAATTACCACCTGGAAAATAACGAGGGCAGCGCCTCGAATGACTCTTTGGCCTGCTAGTCCTCCGCGGCTGGCAGGCCGCTTTTTTTAGTTAGGAGTTAGGAGTGAGGAGTGAGGAGTTAGGAGTTACGCTTTGCGTAACGCCACTTTCAGAAAGATCTCGACCCGTCAAAAGCCGAAGGCTTTTTAACTCCTAACTCCTAACTAAAATCCCTCACGACCCATACAACCGTTAAAAACTCTTTTCAAAAGCGCCAAAACCTTCTGATTCGGTCAGATTCCGTAAAGACAGAGTGACTCTCTACCGATTCCACAAATGACATAATATAAACTTTTCCCCCTTGTGTGGCTTGAAATATGGATACAACCAACATTAATGCCGACCTGGTCGAGCAGATCGTCCGTAAAATCGTCCTTGAGTGCATCGGAATCCCGGGCAAACCGGAACCCAATCCAGCGCCCGAGCTGGTCGTGAGCATTTCCGCGCGTCACATTCACCTGAGCGACGCCGACGTCGAGACGCTTTTCGGCCCCGGTTACAAACTTACGGTCGCGAAAGACCTTTATCAGCCCGGTTTTTACGCTGCGAAAGAGACGCTGATGGTCGTCGGCCCCCGCAAGCGGATGCTCCCCTCGGTCCGGATCCTCGGCCCCACGCGCAAACAATCGCAGGTCGAGCTGGCCTTCACGGACGGCATTTCGCTCGGGATCCCGCTTCCGGTGCGTCAGTCCGGCGACCTGAAGGGCACGCCCGGCTGCGTTCTCGTGGGTCCCAAAGGTGTCGTGGAACTGAAATCCGGCGTCATTCGTGCGGAGCGTCACGTTCACATGCACCCGACCGAAGCCGAATATTACGGCGTGAACGACAAAGACCACATGAACCTGCGCGTTCATTCCGGCCCGTGCACCACGACGTTTGAAAACGTGCTTGTCCGCGTCGATAAAGGGGTGCATCTCGAAGTGCATCTCGATACCGACGAAGGGAACGCCTGCGATATTGACCACGCGGATAAAATCGAACTTTACAAATAAACGGAACTACATTTAACTAAACCCCATTAACCAAAGAGGAAAATGCAATGGCAAAGACATTGGAAGCATTGGGAATGATCGAAACGAAGGGCTTCGTTGCTCTCGTTGAAGGCGTGGATGCCATGATGAAATCCGCGAACGTGGAATTTCTTGGCTGGGAAAAACCGGGCTCCGGGATCGTGACCGGCTACGTGACCGGTGACGTCGCGGCCGTCAAAGCCGCTACGGACGCTGGCGTCGCTGCGGCGAGCCGGGTCGGTGAAGTGCTGGCCGTTCAGGTCATTCCGCGTCCCGCCGAGGACATCGTGACGTTCCTTCCCAGCGCCAAAAAAGAATCATCCAAAAAATGAACCTTTTTGAACGCTGAACATTCCAAACCCCGATTAACATAAAGGAAATAAAAAATGCAAGATGCACTTGGATTCATTGAAACCAAAGGTCTGGTCGCCCTGATCGAAGCGTGCGACGCGATGGCGAAGGCCGCTAACGTGGACATTGTAAAGAAAATCGGCATCGGCGGAGCCTACGTGACCGCCATCGTCCGCGGTGATGTTGGAAGCGTTCGCGCTGCCGTGGAAGCCGGAGCAGCCGCCGCGTCCCAGACCGGTGAACTCGTCTCCAGCCACATCATCCCGCGCCCGGCCGCCGGCCTGATGGACGCTTTCATCAACTGAGAAAAAAGGCGTTGTACCCATGAAAGTTTTGGTCGCAAACATCGGCTCGACGAGTTTCAAGTATCGCCTCTATGAAATGGACGGTGAGATCCAGCTCGCCAAAGGCCGCATCGAACGAATCGGCGAAGCCTCCAGCCCCGTTGAGGTAGAGGTGAACGGCCAGAAATTCGCGAAGGAACTCCCTGTTCCGAATCACGGCGAAGCGGTTCGTCAGTGCCTCCTGCAGCTCACCTCCCCGGAGGTCGGCTGCCTGAAAGACCCCTCAGAAGTCTCCGCGATCGGTTTCAAAGCGGTCCATGGCGGCCGCGTGACCGGCGTACAGATCGTCACCGACGAGGTCCTCGAAGCGATGCAGGAAATGGTCGATATTGCGCCGGCGCACAACCCGCCGTACATCGCCGCGATGAAGCAGCTCCGCGAGATCCTCCCGGAAGTTCCGCTCGTCGCCGCTTTTGAAACGGGTTTCCACGCGGATATTCCCGAGGCGAATCGGACCTACGCCGTCCCTGACGAGTGGATCGAAAAGTACCAGATCCGCCGTTTCGGATTTCACGGCGCGAGCCATCGTTACATTTCCGTCCGGACGGCTGAGCTTCTCGGTCGGGACGATCTGCGGATCATCTCGTGCCACCTCGGCGGCTCCAGCTCGATCTGCGCGATCAAAGACGGTAAAAGCCGCGCCTCTAGCATGGGCGGCAGTCCGCAGGGGGGCCTTCCCCAGAACAATCGCGTGGGCGATTTCGACCCGTACCTGCTCCCGCACCTGATGAAACGCACCGGGAAGTCGTGTGAAGAAATTCTCGCTATCCTCGGCAAACAGGGCGGTCTGCTCGGAATGAGCGGCGGCGTGGGAACCGACATGCGGGACATTCTGGCGGCGGTCGAGGCCGGAAACCCGAAAGCAAAACGTGCGCTGGACGTTTACGTTTACGACATTCGCCGCTACCTGGGCGCCTACCTGGTCGAACTGGGCGGGGCGGACGTGATCGTCTTCACGGGCGGGATCGGTGAAAACCAGTGGCGTGTGCGTGAGATGGTCTGCCGTGATCTTTCCGGGTTCGGGATCATTTTGGACCCGGCAAAGAACGAGGCCTGCCGCTCGGAGGAAATGTGTATCAGCGCCGACTCCAGCAAAGTCAAGGTCTGGGTCATCCCGACGAACGAAGAAATCATTGTGGCGCGGCAAACGGTCGCAGCAATTACAAAAAAAACGAATAATGAATAACGAATAACGAATAATGGGCGCTTCGCGTAATGTAAACTTCAGAATGAGTTCAAACCGCGCGTAATTCTGGCCTTCGGCCTCCATTACCGCCTTTCATTATTCATTATTCGTTATTCGTTCTTCATTATTCATTAGGAATCATCATGTTCATAGGAAAAATCGTAGGCTCAACCATCGCAACGCAAAAGCTGGACTCCCTGCGCGGCTGGAAACTGCTCGTCGTGGAGGCGTACCGCGTGGATCCCGCTTCGAAAAATACGTTGCTCCCCACCGGCCGGACGCTCATCACGCTCGACACTTTGGGGGCTGGCGAGGGTGATTTCGTGTTGGTCTGTCAGGGGTCGAGTGCCCGAATGACGCCTGAAACGAAACCCATCCCAACCGATGCGGTTACGATTGGAATCGTGGACACGGTAAACATGAGCGGAAAAGTCGTTTTCCAGAGATAAAATACGGGGACGACGCTTCCAGCGTCGTTAAAAACTCCTTCCAGGTTAACGACGCTTCCAGGCGCCCCCGAACCAGAAAGAACTAAAATGAACATCAACGAAAATACCATCAGCAAAATCGTCGCCGAAGTGGTTCAGCAGCTTGGCGGAACAGCCAATCCTCCGGCTCCTACCCGTTCCTACGTCGGACGTTTCGGTCAGTTCACTGATTTGGAAGACGCGGTCCAGGCCGCTCGTGAGGCTTACGAGCAGCTCGAGAAGAAAACCATTGCCGAGCGCCGCCTCGCGATCGACGCCATCCGGAACGTTTCCAACCAGAACGCCGTTGAGCTGGGCACTCTGGAAATGCAGGAAACGAAAATCGGCCGTCTTGACCACAAAATCGAGAAGCAGGCGGGCGTTGGCCGCGTGACCCCCGGCATCGAATTTCTCAAGAGCGAATGCTGGAGCGGTGATTACGGGCTGACGGTCATTGAGCACGCCCCGTACGGCGTCATTGCGGCAGTTTCCCCGGTCACGCACTCGCTGCCGACGATCACGTGCAACGCGATCAACATGATTTCCGCCGGCAACACGATCGTCTTCAGTCCTCACCCGGGTGGGAAGAAAATCGCGTCGCTGGGCGTCAAGATGTTCAACCAGGCGATCTACGAGGCGATCGGGATCGACAATTTGATGACGATCCTGACCGAGCCGAAGGTCGAGTACGTCGAGAAACTCTTCGCGCATCCACTCGTGAACCTGATCAACGTGACGGGTGGTCCCGCCGTGGGTCGTGTGGCCCTCCGTCAGCAGAAACGCGCGGTCGTTTCCGGTCCTGGAAACCCGCCGGTGGTCGTGGACGAAACGGCCGATCTGGATCGTGCCGCCAAATCGATCATTTACGGCGCGTCCTACGACAATAATTTGCTCTGCCTGGCCGAAAAAGAGGTTTTCGTCGTCAATCAGGTCTTCGACAAAATGATGAACGCCATGGAAAGCGCCGGCGCCTACCGTCTTTCCCCCGACCAGGTCGCGGCCTTCACGGAAAAAGCCATCGCGTACGTCGGCGAAGGCGCGGACCGTCACCCGGTTCCTTCGCGTGATTTCCTGGGCAAATCCCCCCACTACATGGGGCAGCTCATGGGCTGGAACATTCCCGAGAACGTGGAACTCCTCTATGGCGAAACGGACGAAACCAACCCGTTCGTGCCGGTCGAGCAGATGCTTCCGTTCCTGCCGTTTGTTCGCGCCAGAGACGTGGATGATGCCATCCGCCTGGCGGTGAAGTACGAACACGGTTTCCACCACACGGGGATCATGCACTCGATGAATGTCGAAAACCTGACGAAGATGGGCAAAGCGCTCGACACGACGATCTTCGTGAAGAACGGCGCGAGCGTCGCGGGCCTTGGAAACGGCGGCGAAGGCTACGCTTCCTACTCGATCGCGGGCTGCACGGGCGAAGGGATCACCAACCCGCTGGTTTACACGCGCTCCCGCAGATGCACGCTCGTGGACGCCCTCCACATTTTAGGCAAATAAAACGATCCGAAAGGGGGAAACCCCTCCCCCCTTTAATTCATAATTCATCATTCACAATTCATAATTAAATTAATGTTTCCGGCAAAAGTCATCGGCAAAGCGATCTCCACCGTGCGTCACCCCTCCCTGAAGGGGCAGCGTCTGCTGATCGTCCAGCCGTTGATGCTTGACGGTCATTCCCCAGAGGGTTTCCCTCAAATTTGCCTTGACTCACAGGTTGGTGCGCGGGTTGGCGACCGGGTCCTCATTTCAAGCGATGGAAGTCTCATCGGGGACCAGGTTCAAAGCAGGAACTGCCCGGCCCGCTGGTCGGTACTTGGAATTTTGGACGACTGATGGACATTAACCCGAACGACATCCAGACTATCGAGAAACTCGTGCGTACCATCGCGGGTGAAGTCCAGCGTGCTCGTGGGTCCGCCCCCGTTTTTGTCGGTGGGAAGACGTTCGAGAAACGGGTTTCCGTCCCCCTTTCCGCTCCTGCTCAGGTTTCGGCTCCAGTACCGGCACAGGCCGCTCCCACCCCGGCTCTCGGGAAAAAACTCCGTCCGGAAGACCTCCTGCTCGACAAACAGGTCGTCACGCTTCGCGACGTGGAGCACCTTCCGCGTACTGTAAAAAAACTGATCGTTCCGCAGACCGCGCTCCTTACGCCGTCCGCCCGGGATGAGCTTTCCGAGCAGAATATTCGCCTGGCCCGTTACTCCGCCGAGGCGATCGCGGAGCTTTCCGAAGCGCCCGCCTCCAACGCCCAGGCTCAGGCAAACCGCGTACGCATGGGGTCGATCGAGGTTTACGCGGTCTTCACGCCGTACAATCCGGAGTCCCTTTTTCCGCTCTGGACCCGCTGCGGCTGGCACCCGAACATGCGCTCGGGCTTCATCTGCTTCGACAGAACGCGCGACTCGATGGCCAAAAACCAGACGCTGAACGTTTTGTTTACCTCGAAAGTCGATGAGGCGCTGGTGAAACTGAACCGCGAGCCGAAAATCAGCGCAATTTCGTCCACCAGCCCCGAACGGCTCGTGAAGCAGTGGAAAGACTTTTCCTCGGTGAACACGCTGGTCGTGAATCCCTCCGAGATCGGGATCTACCTGGCGGGCCAGATCGTGATGCGCGCCGCGGAACTGTACTACCTGTAAACCGGTCCAAAAAACGTTTTTTGGTTTTGAAATTTTCATGAAACTCGCGAAAGTCATCGGCTCCATCACCCTCGCCAAAGCGCATCCGACCATGTTCGGCGCGGCGTTCAAACTTGCCGTTCCTCTGAAAGAGGAGGATTTGGCCGAAATCGAAGAACTCACCTTAAGCGAGCACCCGGGAAATTCCGAAATAACCAGTGAGGAATTCGTCATTTACGACGTCATGGGCGCGGCAGAAGGCCAGTACGTGGGAGTTTGCGAGGGGCGGGAAGCCGTGAATCCGTTTTACCCCGAAGTCAAGCCGGTCGATGCGTACTGCGCGTTGATTTTAGACAAGATTTACTTAAAATAGACTTTTTAACCATAATTAAAGGAATCAACTCATGCGGAATATTTACCAGGTCAAACAGGACATCTGCGCGATTGGCGATCGCCTGTACAAACGCGGCTACGCGGCCGGAAACGATGGAAACATCAGTTTCAGAATCAGTGAAAATGAAGTGGTCTGTACGCCGACCATGATTTCCAAGGGTTTCATGACCCCCGACGACCTGTGCATCGTTGACATGAATGGCAAACAGCTCGCCGGCAAACGTAAGGCCACGAGCGAGATCCGACTCCACCTGACGATTATGAAGGAACGCCCGGAAGTCAAATCGTGCGTTCACTGCCATCCGCCGTTTGCCACCGCGTTTGGAATCGCCCGCGAGCCGATCCCGCCGTGCGGTCTGCCGGAAATCGAGATCCACCTCGGTGAAGTCCCGATTGCGAAATACGCCATTCCGGGCGGGCAGGAATTCGCCGACACGGTCCTGCAGTTCGTCCACAAAACGAAGGTCGTGGTCCTCGCCAATCACGGAACCGTGAGCTGGGGCGAAACCCCCGAGCAGGCGTACTGGTACACCGAAATGCTGGACGCGTACTGCCACATGCTGATCCTCGCGAAGCAGATCGGCCACGTCGGGTACTTCACCAAGGCCGAGGAAGAAGAACTTCTCGCGCTGAAAAAGAAGTGGGGGATCGACGATCCGCGCTTCGAGATGAAGGACTGCGACATTTGCTCGAACGACGTCTTCCGCGACAGCTGGAAGGAAGCCGGTCTGGCGCACCGCGGATTCAACCCGCCGTCCTTCAAAGACGAGAAAAAGGACGATTCGGAGGCCCTCATCGCCGAAATCACCAAGCGGGTGATGGACGCGTTGAAGAAGTAAAAAATCAATTGCGAGCGGCGGGCTTTTTGCCCGCAGAAAAGAATGTGGCGAGCGGGGTCAGTGATGACCCCGTATTTTTTTGCGAGCGGGGGCTTTTTATTTTCATTGGGTAAAAAGCCCGCCGCTCGTCTGATGAATCACTTCACCCGCCTGACCTCATAATCATGCGCCTTCGGCTGCGCGGCTTTCTTCATTTCTGCCGTCAGCTCGGCCACTTTCTGCTGCGTCTCGCCGCGGGTCGGCCAGTTCTGGACGTAGCCGGGGACTTTCGTCTCGAAGTAGCCCGTGCTCGTCGAGAGTTTCTCATCGTAGTATTTCTGCACCGCGTTCAAATCGTCCGGATTCACAAAGCGGCGCAAGTACCAGCGCACGGCCGCATAGTTGCGCAGGATCACCTCTTCCGCGCGGCGCTGCTCGCCGATCTTGCGGACTTCCTGTGCCTGCCGGAACTGCGGCGTTTTCTCGTTCATCGCCAGATTTACGCCCGCGGCGAGCTCTTCCGCCGTGAACGTCCCGACCGCCTGACCGTCAATTTTCAGCTCGTACTCTCCCGCCTCCAGATTCTTCACGGCAAAAAGCTCCTGGTTCAGGTCCTGCACGATCGAGAGTTCCTCCAGCACCGGGTACGCGGCCGGGTCGATCGGGAACGGAAGCGCCTTTTCCAAAACCGTCGCGGTGAGCGTTCCGTCCTCGGCCTTTTTCACGTTCGTGACTTCGGCATTTTCAGCCTTCACGACTGCAGTGCCATCCAGCACGACGTCCGAAACTATCGCCGGAGCCCCCTGTTCCTTCAGGAACAGCCACGCCATCATGAGGTGACCGGGAGCGCCCGGATGCACGCGGTCCGGTCCCACGATCGTGTAGTACGGATCATTTTTCTGCATTTTGGCGTTAAACGCGGTCATCGGCGCGTGAAAGTCCACGACCTCCACGGTCCCTTCGGTCTTTTTCGAGGCGATTTCCGCGGCCTGTTTCTTCACGATCCCGGCCAGGATCCCCAGCCCATCATTGCAGCCCGGATTATTATTGTTCCGGTCGTTGATCCCCGTGTGGTCAAAGATCGACGGCGTGATGAAGATGAAACGCGGATCCAGCTTTTCCTGAAGCATCCCGGTGAGTTTTTCCAGGTTGCGCTCGTAGTTTTCGATCGCGCGTTTCTGGCCCTGGATCTGACTTTCTGTAGGGTTTTCCGCGTAGTAGCCGCGCCCCACGTCGTTCATCCCGAACATCAGGGCGACAACGTCAGGATCCTGCGAGAAAACGTCCTCGTCGATGCGTGTCATGGCTCCGCCGGCCGTATCACCTGCGACGCCCGCGTTAAAGAACTGAATGTTCGCGTTGGGGAAGCGTGTGACGTAGTAGTCGCAAATCATGTAGTGAAAACGCCCGCCGTGCGTAATACTGTCACCGTAAAAGCAGACTTTCTGACCGTCTTTGAAGACCTCGGCCGAGACGCTGAGGGTTAAAGCGAGAAACAGAAAGAAAAGGCAGGAAAAAAGGAAACGTTTCATGGAAGGTCCTTTCGGGAAAAAGAGTGGTGGGTTTTAACGGGACGCGGTCCTTCCCGCTCCGTTCCCAATATTTTATCAAATGAGCCGGAAAAATCAAGAGAATCGTTCCTGGAAAAAGAAAAAAATCCCGTTTTTTCCCCTTTTTCTTGAGGGGGGGCTTTACATCCGGCGGTTTTTGGGGAAAATTAAAACCGGAAGGGACGAGGTTCCGTCCTGCTCCCGTGTCCAGTTTAATTCACCCTTTGATCGGAACGCCTCATCATGCCTCAAATTCAATCCGCACCACGCGGCCTGCGCCTGCACATCGGAATTTTCGGACGCAGAAATGCCGGGAAATCCTCCCTTTTGAACGGGATCACCGCCCAGAACGTTTCCATCGTTTCCGACGTGGCGGGGACGACCACCGACCCGGTCGAAAAACCGATGGAACTCCTGCCGCTCGGGCCGGTCCTTTTCATCGACACGGCCGGGATCGACGACGTGGGGACACTCGGCGAGGAACGCGCAAACCGGGCCCGGCTCGTTTTTGACCGCACGGAACTCGCGATCCTCGTGCTCGGCGAGAACGAATGGACCCCGTTCGAGGACGAGATCCGCGAGGAATTCGCCCGCCGGAACGTTCCGGTCCTGGTCGTTTTCAACAAAACCGACCTGCACGCGCCCGCCCCTGCGCTCGTTCAGCGGGTCCAGGAGGAGTTTCACCTTCCGACCGTCTTCGTTTCGGCCAAAAACCACACGGGTTTCGCGGAGCTGAAGGAGCAGATCCTCGCTGCCGTGCCGGAGGAATGGCTCGCGTCGCAGACGATCGTCGCCGACCTGCTGGCCCCGGGAAGCGTGGTGGTTCTGGTCGTTCCGATCGATAAAGAGGCGCCGAAAGGGCGGCTGATCCTCCCGCAGGTGCAGGTTTTGCGCGAGCTTCTGGATTTCGGGATGCGCGTGATGGTGACGCGGGACGTGGAACTGGCCGAGGCTCTCGACGCGCTGAAAGAGCCGCCGGCACTCGTAATTACCGACTCGCAGGCCTTTCGGCGAGTGAGCGAGATCGTGCCGGAGTCGGTTCCGCTGACCGGGTTTTCGGTCCTTTTCGCCCGATTTAAAGGAGACTTCCAGACGTTGATCGCCGGGACGCGCGCCGTGGCGGACCTGAAGCCGGGCGACCGTATCCTCGTGGCGGAATCATGCTCGCACCACCCCATTGGCGAGGACATTGGGCGCGTGAAGATCCCGAACTGGCTCCGGCAGAAAGTCGGCGGCGAACTGGAATTCACGCACGTTCAGGGAAACGACTTTCCCGCGGACCTGACGCCGTACCGGCTAGTGATCCAGTGCGGCGGGTGCATGACAAACCGCCGGTCCATTCTGTCCCGCATCATGAAGGCGCGGGAGCAGGGCGTTCCGATCACGAATTACGGCCTGATCATCGCGTGGATGATGGGGATTTTTGAAAGAGCCATTCAAATCGTGGAGAAATAAAACTTATGAAACTTACATCATGCCAAACTTCTCGCGGACCACGTGCCGCAGCAATCGTTCAGGATGGTCAGGCTCTCGTCGTTTTTGACTGCTCAATGAAAGAGCTTTTCCAGCGGGAAAACTGGCTGGAATACGCAAAGGATTTCGTCGCGGAAACGCTCGCCGACCGGCGTCCGCCCTGTATCATTCCGATGAGTGACGCGGAGATCCTGCCGATCGTTCCGGACCCGCAAAAAATCGCCTGCGTCGGGCTGAACTACGCCGACCACGCCGCCGAAACGGGGGATTCCGTGCCGGATTGTCCGGTCTTCTTCAACAAATTTCCGACTGCGCTGTGCAAAAGCGGTGACCCGGTCACGCTCCCGGCCGTTTCCAATTTCGTCGATTATGAGGCGGAGCTGGTGATCGTCATCGGGAAGAAGGGCCGCAATATTCCGAAGGAAACCGCGATGGAATACGTGGCGGGCTATACGTGCGGAAATGACGTTTCAGCCCGGGACTGGCAGATGCGTCCGCCCGCGCGGCAGTGGTTCCTCGGAAAGACGTTCGACGGTTTCGCCCCGGTCGGCCCGTGGATGGTTACGCCGGATGAGATCCCGGACCCCCAGACGCTCGAAATCGATATGCGCGTAAACGGTCAGGTAATGCAGCACTCGAACACGAAGCAGTTCATTTTCAGCGTGCCGACGCTCATTAATTGGGCCTCACAGGTCTCGACGCTCCTGCCGGGCGACCTGATTTTCACCGGCACCCCCCCGGGAGTCGGGATCGGAAGAAATCCGAAAGTCTGCCTCAAAGACGGTGACGTGTGCGAGGTCGAGATCGAAAAAATCGGCGTTTTGAGAAATCAGTTTAAAGCGGAATAAAGAAGAAAGGGTGGCCGAAAAGACCACCCTCTGTTTTTTCTCCATCCCTCATTCGAGCGGAGGTAAAAGACGACGCTGGAAGCGCCATCCCCGTATTACTTCACTTTTTTCAGCACGATACGGCTGTCAGCGACCGAGCAACCAAGGCCTTCGGCGTGAACGATCAGCGGGTTGATGTCCAGCTCGGCGATTTCCGGGTTTTCGGAAACCAGAACGCTCAGACGGATCAGGGCGTCTTCCAGAGCCGCAAGGTCGTGCTGACCCAAACCGCGGTAATTGTTCATGAGCTTGTAAACCTTCGTGTTTTCCAGCATCGAGTGCAGGAAGTACTTGCTCGTCGGCGCAAGACGGAACTGAACGTCCTTCATCAGCTCAGCCGTCGTGCCGCCCATCCCGAACATGACCAACGGGCCGAATTTCGGGTCGCGGTTGCAACCCAGGATCACTTCGGTTCCCTTCGGAGCCATTTCTTCGATCAGAATGCTGTCGATCTTGGCGCCCGGAACGTTCTTCGCGATGTTGGCGTAGATCTGGTCGAAACCAGCCGCAGCGGCTTCCGCGCCTTTGATGTTGAGGAGGACTCCGCCCGCGTCAAACTTGTGTTTTACGTCAGCGGACATGACCTTCATCACGACGGTCGTGTTCCACTCGCCCACCGTCTTGCCGGCTTCTTCAGCCGAGGTGACGACTGCGCTCTTGAGGAGCGGCAGACCGTAGCAAGCGAAGATTTCACGGCATTCGGCCTGAGCCAGGTATTTGCTGTCCGCGTCGCCCAGTTTCTCGGCGATGATCTTCGCGCACTTCTCTTTGTCGGTTCCAGCGACGGCGACCGGCTCACGGTCGGTCAGCTTGGCTTGCTCGGAGAGTTTGTACGCGGCGCCCAGCGCACGCACAGCGTCTTCCGGGAAGCTGTAGTTCGGAACGCCGCCGTCACGCAGGCTCTGCACGCCCTTCGTGACCATCTCAGCGCCCATGAAGCTGGCGACGACCGGAATGTCGAGGTCTTTCGCGACTTGCGGGATGATCTCGCCGATCTCGTCGATGTCGGTCATGGACTGCGGGGTCAGAATGACCAGACCCATATCAACGCCCGCGTCTTTGAAGACTTCTTTGCAGGCGGCTTCGTAGCGGTCGTGTTTCGCGTCGCCGATGACGTCCACCGGGTTGCGCAGCGAAGCGGCAGCCGGAAGCTGTTCGCGAAGAACCGCTTTGGTTTCGTCGGAGATCGCGGCCAAGGTCAGGCCGAAACGTTCAGCGGCGTCGGTCGCCATGATGCCCGGGCCGCCGGCGTTGGTGATGATCGCCAGACGATTGCCGCGCGGCAGCGGCTGGTTGCAGTACAGAGCGGCGTAGTCGAACAGCTCGGCGATCGTGTCAACGCGCTGAATGCCGGACTGGGAAAGAAGGGCCTGGTAAACGGCGTCGTTACCGGCGAGCGAACCGGTGTGGCTCGAGACGGCTTTCGCGCCCGCGGCGGAACGGCCGGACTTCAGAACCAGGATCGGCTTTTTCTTTTCGTAGAAGATTTTCGAGGCGATGGCCTGGAATTCCGCGCCGTTGGTGATCGATTCGAGATACATCGCGATCACTTTCGTGTTCGGGTCGTCGGCCAGGTAATTCAGAAGGTCGATTTCGTTGACGTCGGCTTTGTTACCGAAAGAAACGAATTTGCTGAAGCCCATGTCGCGTTCTTCGGCGAAGTCAAGCACGGAGGTACAAAGAGCGCCGGACTGGCTGATAAAGGCGAGCGTGCCGGCTTTCGGGGTTTTCGCGGCGAACGTGGCGTTCATGCGCGCGTCGTTTTCGGCGTTCAGAATTCCGAGGCAGTTCGGGCCGACGAGGATCATGCCGTTTTCACGGACTTTTTCGGCGAAGGCTTTTTCAAGCTCGGCACCCGCAGCGTCCACTTCTTTGAACCCGGCGGAGATGCAAACGAGGGCTTTCACGCCTTTTTCCGCGCATTCCTGGGTGGTCTGGAGCACGAATTTGCTCGGGACGACGATGACGGCCAGATCGACGTCACCCGGGACGTCCTTAACAGACTGGTACGCTTTGACTCCGAGAATTTCGGGAGCTTTCGGGTTGATCGGATAGACCGGTCCGCCCTTGAAAGTGTCCAGGAGGTTTTTCAAAATGTCATTTCCGCAGGTGTTGGGCTTCGTCGAAGCTCCGATGACGGCCACGGATTTCGGATAGAACAGTGCATCCAGTTTGCTAACGTCTGCCATTGAGTCGGCTCCTTAAATCAGGAATAGTGGTGAAAAAAAGGACAAAAACAATAATTTTTGCGTATTATACCACGTTAAAAAATAAAGTAAAGAGGGCGGAAAGAAAAATTTTAGGGAGCCGTTTTTAAAGCCCCCCACCTCGAGGGGGGTGGCACGCAGTGCCGGGGGGAGTTGGTTGGCGCGGTCACAACTCCCCCAGTCTCGCTTCGCGAGCCAGCCCCTTCATTGAGGGGGCCTTTAAGCGTCGTCCCAGTAAAATCTTTTAAAAATTTCCCGTTTTTTTTGACTTTCCATCCACCGGGTGACTTTCATATTTTGGCAGATGATGTATAATAACGTCATCTGTTGCGTACCAACATACCCATCACCCACCTACATCAACAGGAGAAACCATGAATCCGAAACGACTTTCCCGCCGTAGTTTTCTCAAATCCTCCGTGGCAGTTGCCGCCTTCGTTTCCTCCGGGTCTTTAGCGTATTCGTCGGAATCCGCGCAAGTGTTCAACAACGCCCCGGTCAGCCCGCTGAAAATCCCCGGCTGGCGGCGTGGGCACCTTCATCAACACTCGTTCTGGTCCGACGGCTCCGCGACTCTGGAAGAGGCGTGCTCTCTGTATCGGGATGCCGGATACGAGTTCGTCATTCCGTCTGACCACGGCAGATTTCAGGCCGACACGGATAAATGGTTCACGCTGGAAGGCGGCAAAAAGGCGGCTTTCGAGCGCGGCCAGGAACGCTACAAATTCCCCATGGAGACGAAAGAAGAAGACGGCAAACTCCAGCTCCGTATGAGAAACTTTGACGAGATATCCGCGCTGCTCAATCAGGAAGACCGTTTCCTGCTCATCCCCGGGCACGAACTGACGACGCACGGCGCCGATGGCGTTCAGGTGCACTCCAACCTGATCAACTCCCGGGAGGAAGTCACTCAGGAACTCGTTGACAAACTGGAGGGGCAAGCGCCGGCGATGTTCATGAGCCGCCCTATTACCGGGGACAAAACGTCACCCCGCTGCTCCGGTTACGAAGCGGTCGGCTGGTCTTTGCGGGCGCACAAGGAGATGATCGGCGACCGGCCGAAAGACGAAGTCGTCGTGATGTTCAACCACCCGGACTGGATCTGGTACGACCTCCAGCCGGAATGGCTCTGCGAGCAGCCGGAGATCCGGTTCTTCGAGCTCGTCAACTGCGGCCCGAATCTGCCGGTGCGTCCGGACTTCTGGACGATGGAAAAGTACTGGGACATCATCAACGCGTTCCGTGCCGACCGGAATCAGCCTTTGATCATGGCGACCGCCACGGACGACACGCACAACTACCAGCGCTTCTACAACGATTTCGAAACGGCTGCCGGCGGCTCGGTCATGGTGCGCTGCGACTCGCTCGACGCGGTCGATCTGATGCGGGCGATGAACCGCGGTGACTTCTACGCCGCCGTGGGCGTTTGGCTGGACGACATTCAGTTCGACAAATCGACCGGTACGCTGGCGGTGGACGTCCACGCGGAACAGGACGTTAATTACAAAATCGACTTCATCGGCACGCGCCGCGGGTTCGAGAAAACGTTCACGACGATCGACTCGCCCAAAGAAGGCAAATTCCCGGCCAGAAAGATCAACACGTACTCCGAATCCGTGGGCGAGATCTTCAAGACGGTCGAAGGAACGCACGCCGAATACACCATGACGGACGACGACCTGTACGTCCGCGCCCGCATCACGGCGATGATCCCCGCCCGCTGCACCATGCGCGGCAAGCCGGAACACCCGTCCGCCTGGACCCAGCCGGTTCAGAAGTAACGGGGGAGATGCAAGGCGGTAATGGAATGCGGAGCACGGAATTACGCGCCGGGGGGAGTCAAACGGCGCTTTTGCAAAACTCCCCCAGTCTCGCTTCGCGAGCCAGCCCCCTCAAGGAGGGGGCCTTTAAACGACGTTTCCGACGTCGTCTCCTAATTCTCCGTATTAATCCCAGTCTTTTTTGGAGTTCGCCATGAAGCGCATTTTAGCCTTTTTTCTCGCCTTTCTTCTCGTTCCCCAGTTTCTCTTTGGGCAGGGATCGCCTCTGATCCCGATGGGCGCCATCACGGGAAGGCCCACCGAGGCCGACGTCGTTCGGACGCTCGAGGCGTATAAAGCCGTCGGGATCGACCAGTTCCTCATCTACGCCCGCAGCGGTCTGGAGTACGAATACATGGGGGAAGAATGGCTCCAGATGACCGAGCAGTTCTGCCGCCACGCCAGGCGACTCGGCATGAAGATCTGGCTTTACGACGAGTATAACTGGCCGTCCGGGAGCTGCAAAGGGAAGGTCCGCGACGCCAGCCCGGATTTCCAGTACCGCGAGTACCAGGTCTTCCGGAACGAGGACGGATCCTTCCGTTGGGAAATCGGGCATTTGACTGACTTCGGCGCGGATAATTACTCGTTCGAAGCGATGAAATACTTCATGGAAACCACCCATCACGTTTACGAAAAGCGTTTCCGCGAGTACATGGGGAACACGATCGTGGGGATCTTCACCGACGAACCGGCGCATAAAGGTCACATTCCGGTGGAAGGCCAGCAGCCGGCGCTGCGTTTCCGCTACTTCTACCAGCTCGACGAAGAATACGCCGCGAAAACCGGGCGGGGCTTTCGGACGGACGTGGAGGAATTCCTGAACGACCCCCAAAAAAACGATGTCTGGGTCGTGTACACAGAACTGCTGGGCGAGCGCTTCCGCAAGGCGTTCTTCGACCCGATCCGCGAGTGGTGCGACCGGATGGGGATTTTCTTCACGGGCCACATGATCTCGGAAAACTCCTCAATCGGCTCCGCGCAGTCGAACGGCCTGCCGCTCTGGGTCCTCAAAGGGCTTTCCCTGCCGGGGATGGATGAAATTTCGACCCGCGTCGGGGAAGATTCCGAGTGGCTGACGCTTGGAGTTGCGCAGCACGCCGCCGGCCGCGTCGGGAACGGCGGGCTGGCCGAGCTGTTCGCGCTGGGGCCAGCGGACCAGACGTTCGGAATGTACCGACAAATGCTCTGGCTGGAGGCGTTTCACAAAGTGGACCATTACGTGCTAGCGATCGCGGCGTTGGACGGGCGCGGATTCGACGAAAAGCACGGCTACTGCTCGCTCTTTACGCCGGTCGAACCGTGGTTTGGAAAGTTGGGGCTTCTGAACGAGGCCGCCAAGGAAGCCGCAGCGTACGCGAAAAAGCCGTTCAAATGCCCCATCGCCGTGCGTTACCCGCAGCGCGAGGCCGGGCGGACGGCCTACGGGAAAAACCAGAAGGAACTCCCGCTCCGGGCGTTTCTTTGCGCGCTTTCGCTGAGCCAGCTCACGTGGGACCTTTACGAAGAAAAGGAAGCGTGCGACAAACCGGTCATTTTCGACTTTGACCTGAAAACCGGCGAGATCGTGGAGGAACGCTCCGGGAAACGTTTCGCCTCAGTGGAAGAAGCCACGGTCTGGGCGAAAGCGCAGATGGACCCCGCCGACGGTTTCGTCGTGAACGCGGATGGGACCCCGGCTCAAAACGTTCTGGTGCGCCGGTACGAAGATGGAGAAATCGTCGTTTTGAGCCTTCAGCCGGGAGACCGCACGGGGCTGAAGCTCCAGTTCGGAAACGGGAAAGAAATGGCGGTGAATCTCCCCTCCCGCGGGGTCTTTTTCAGCAAAAAAGCCGCCCAGCAGTGGGTTCCCAAGACGCACGAACAAAAACTGGACGTTCAGGAGTACGCGATCTCGCTCGACTCGCCGAACCGCCGGCGCGTGTTCTTCGGGGAAAACGGGGAAGCGTCGGTCGTGCTGACCGAGCCGCAGACGGTCCGGTTTGCCGTGCGGAACTACCCGGTTCCGTTCCCGGTCCGGTGCGACGGGAAGCCGATTTCGGGTTCCGGCCCGGCCGACGTTCTGCCGCAGGGGTTTGACTCGCTTTACGCGCAGAGTGAGCCGGTGCGGCTTGAGGCGGGCCGGCACTCGTTCCAGCTTGACGGGATGCAGGACTCAAATCTTTTCCTCCCGGCGCTCTGGATCGTGGGCAATTTCGGCGTGGAGGAGCCGGATTCACTCGTCCCGCAGACGAGAACCGTGAAAACGTCCCAACCACGCGGCCGTCTGAGCGACTGCGGTCTGCGTGACTACGTGGGCGAAGTGCGCTACACCGCGGAAGTGACCGTCCTGGCGGGCGAGGGGCCTCTTTGGCTGCGCATGAACCCGGGAGCGTGCGTCACGAACGTGAAGCTCGGCGGGCAGGACCTCGGAACGCTCTCCTGGATGCCGTACGAGTGGGCCGTCCCGGAAGACCTGCGCGGCAAGACCGTCACGCTGGAAATCACGCTCTGGACCAGCATCCAGCCGATGTTCGGCGACTACCAGCGCCCGGGGACCGTGCTGGAAAAATTCTGGATCCCGCCCCGCATGACGGACTGGTGCGCGGGTTTGTTTGAGTTCCCGAAATGGGTCTGGTGATTCGGCAAAAAGATTCGGAGGGCCGGCGTCCCCGCCGGTCAAGTTAGATTCGGAGGGCCGGTGTCCCGCCGGTCAAGTTAATAATCGCTTGACCGATAAAAACCTTGTGTTAATCCAGCCTTTTCAGGATTTCCAAGAATATAATCTCTGGCCGTTTGAAAGTGCTTTGCATCGCGAATCATTCGGTCCCAATATCCCGCCATCCAAACCTGAGATGGAACGCCAAAATTTTTTGAAATTTCCTTTGCAGTGAACCCTTTCCATGCGCCAATGATTTTCCCTAAAAGGATTCCATTGTAGGGGCGAATCAACAAATGCACATGATTGGGCATTACAACCCAATCATATAAGTCATACGCAGACCCATCGTGAAATTTCCACGCATTAATAACAATTTCAGCAGCTTTCGGCTTTTGTAAGATGCAACTTCCGTAACGACTGGCGTGGAGCCACTCTTCAATTTTGGTGCGCTTATAAATGTTTTGGTAATTTTCAGGCTCACGCCTCATTTCAGTGAGAATCTGCTCATACACTCCTGGAGGGATGGAGTCTGCAAGACGGTAAGTAATGGTTTGAGCAACTTCCCCTAAATCCCAGTGAGGAAGACCATGATGACGGTATTTTCCTTTATTGGAATCCATTTTCTTTCCTTTAACTTGACCGGCGAGGATGCCGGCCCTCCGAATCTTAACTTGACCGGCGGGGACGCCGGCCCTCCGAATCTCAGGCCCTTTGGGTCTTACTTCTCACTTAATGGATCGAAACGGGGAAAGTCGTCCAGACCGTCCGCGCAGGAACCGGATGCGCCGGGTCGCGGCGGTTAAAGAAGGAATCGTAGTACGGCGCGTTCGCGTCCACCCACGAAACGAGCAGAAGCCACTCGTCCTCGCTAAGCGTCGGGCGGACTTTCTCCGCGTGCTGCGGCTCGTCCAGAAGCTGACGGATCAGCCGACTCCGGCTCGAACCAAACTCGCGAGGCCTCGTGATCTGCGCGCCCGAGTGTTTGTCGGAAACGGAAACCATCCGCATGTTTTCCTCGGTCGAGACCAGTGCCCCGCTTTTCTCGCCCTCCGGGAACAGACTGGTGTAAGACCGGAACATTCCGGTGTTCGGATCAGTCACGCCACTCAAATCGAACCGGGCGGCTTTGGCGGTCGCCGCGTCCTGATTTTCCGGACTGTGGCACTGCACGCAGTGGCGGTCAAAAATCGGCTGAATGTGCTTTTCGTAGGAGTAAAGGTTTTCGCTTCCCCATGCCGGCTCTTTCGGGATGAGGGGCGCGTGACGAAACGCCTGGGCCAGTGCGCCGGGTTTGGGAGAAACGACCGTCGCGCGGGTCTCGTGGCAGCCGATACAGCCGCGGGATTCGCCCGTCTCGAGCGCGATATGGCTGCGCATCCGGCGAATTTCGAGGTGGTTTTCATCCAGAAGCTGGAAATAAACCGCCGTGTTTTCAGGGAGGTAGAACCAGCACGAGCCGTCTTCTTCGACCGGGACCGTGCCGATCTCGCGGGCCGGCGCCCAGGACCAGTAGCCGAAAATCTTGTCCCATGCGTTCCCCGGCGCCCACCGCCAGGCGCCAATTTTCTCGTCCAGCGGCCAGCCAACGTGCTGCATGACACGCAAATATTTGGCCTTTCCGCGCTCGGATTCCGGTAAACCCACGTTTACGTCCGCGACGTACGCCACCGGGTGCGGGTAATTCGCACTCGGGGACTGATTTTCCTGCCGGGTCCACCGCGGGTCACCGGAAATGATCCGACCGTCCGCCAGTTCGTACGGTTTACTGCGGACTTTGACCGGCGTGGCGAAATCGCACGAAAGTATCCGCTCGCGGTGGATCAGCTCGCGGTTTCCGTAAACGTCCACCAGGTAAATCGCGAATTGCGTGTCGCCGCCCATGCGTCCGTCGTGGGCAGGCAGGCAGGCGCTCCAGGATGCGAGAAATGCCGTTTCGGAAACCGGAAAAGGCGCGGCGTAACGGCCCACTGCGTCCACCAGACCACCCTGCGGCACCGTAGTCGTCACGGATGGTCCTTCACCGGACGTAATGTGCGGTGTGAGCGTCGTCAGGCGGCTCGCGTCGTTAGGCCCGCCCAGAAGGTCAAACAGAACGATCTGACCGTGCGCCAGTACGTGATGCCCGCCGGCGATCCCGACGTAACGGTTCGTCCCGGGAATGTCTCGCACGTCGCGCAGACCCCACGGGACCCGAATGTGCTGCTTGTAGGCCGCCTCCGCGTACGTCCCGTCCGGGTGGATCGTCCAGAAGGAGTGCGTCTCCATGAAATGGCGTTCCTGGTACTCCCAGCGCGTGTAACCGATCAAGCCGTTGGAAAGCGCGTGCGGGTACCGGTCGATGTCCTTATTGTCGCTCAGGCGGCGCAAACCGGAACCGTCCGGCTCGCACCGGTAAAGATTGATCACCGTGTGGTCCGCATGGAAGTTTCCGCACTCGCTGCTTCTTCCGGAGCGGTCGGAGGCGAAAACGATCGAGCCGTCCGAGGCGTACGTCGGCTCAAAATCGCCCCAGTACGGATCGTCCGTGATCTGGTGCAAGCCCGTCCCGTCCAGGTTAATTTCGTAAAGGTGGATCGGCGGGGTTTGAGGGCGAAGCTCGAAAAACCAGTGCGCGTCTCCCGTGTGCGTGGGCCTTGGGAGTGGCCAGACCGGCTGCTGCGCGTAACCGAAAACGATGCGTTTTCCGTCCCAGTGCAAATCGGTTCCATGCACGTGGCCTGGGCCAAGCTGACCGTTCAAAATCCCTCGGACCGGATCTTCCGGATCAAAGCCGGTTTTGACGCACAGGTCGCCGCCCGGTTTGTGCGTCCACGGGTACTGCGACCCGGTAATATTCCGCAGACCGTGCGCGGAGTGGCGCTTCGTGAAGAGGATTTCCTGAAAATCAAGGTCGGGATTGCAAAGGAGGACTTTCCGCGCTGCTTTCCGGACCCGCGTCCAACCTTGACGGGCAGCGAGCCAGTCCTGAGCGGCCTGAAGTTCCGCGCAGACCTTTTCCAGTTCGGCGTGCAGCCGCGTCACTTCTTCCCTTTTTTCCGGGGTGAGTTTCGGCGAGGCGAGGATCTCCGCGTACATTCCGTTGGTCCGTTTGAGGAAATTCATCCCGCTCCCTTTCATGCTCTGCAAATTGTACTGAATGCCATAATTGCGCACGGCGCGCCAGTAGTCCAGCTCAGCAAATCGCTCGGCCGGAAAAACGAGCCACTTCGCGAACCAGGCCGGTTTCTCCGCGCGGTCTTCACTCCACGGGACGGTTTCCGAAGAGTTTTCCCAGCCGGTCCGAATCGAAAGCGCCCAATCCGCACACGAAACGGCAAACGGGTCAGGACTTTCCAGAAGCTCCGCCGCCAGTTCGCAAAGCGGGTCGGTCCATTTCTTTTTCGTGAAAATTTTCCAGACGATTTCTGCCGTCAGAGCATCCGCCTTTGGCGCGTTCTTCTCACGAAAATCCCGAAGGATCCCGACGCCCACGTCCGGCATTTCAACGCAAGTATTTGCGAATTCATCGATCTTCGCGAGCGCCAACGGCTCGGTGAACAAAGCATCCTGAAGACCGGCTCTTAAATCCACGGTCGGAACCGGAGCAGGTTCCTGAGCGAAGAGGGCCGAAACGGAAAGAAAAAACGCCAAAGCGAAAATTTTAGAAAAAGGTTTCATTTTCCGGATTCCTGGAAGGTGGGAGGGGAAGGGGGAAAGGCCAAAAATGGAATGAAGTTTTTGAACTCGATCCTGATTTAATTATATACGATTTTAAAACGTTTTCAAGTGGGTAGATCCCGAAAAAGGGGAAAGAAACGTTCTCCCGCCGCCGACGTTTTGTTTATTTTGCCAGTTTTTCCCAGTACGCCAAAGTAAATTCATGCAACTCGCGGAGTCTTTCCCCCTCGGGGCCGTCAAAATCACCGCGTTTCTTCAGCATTTTCATCCGTGCTTTCTGCCAGGCGACGAAAAATTCTGCCGACTTTTGCGCCGCTTCCGGCTTTTCGTCCCCCATTTCCACGTAATACGGGGCCGAAAGAACCGCCTCGTACCGCTGTGGGTCGTCAGCAATGATCCGGATCAAAAACCAGCCCGACTCTTTGATCTCGAGCAAGGGAAGCCGTCCGGTTTCCGCGTAATTCCGGAACGGGACCGACTGCGCGACGCGGCCGTTTACGATGAACTCGATGTACTGCGCCTTCTTCTGCATGTGAAGCGTCATGGAGGGGTTGAGTTTTTCCGGCTCGCCCGGCTGGAATTTGAAGACCTCGCCCGGGACCGACCCCTCGACCCACGGTTGAAGGAGCGGGCCGTTCGTGACGACACAGCGGCCTGCACGCAGCGCGTTCCACCACGCTTTTTGAGTGAACCCCGCATTGGCCCCCTCGAAGTCGTAACCGGCCTTTTTCTCGAAGGTTTCCGGGTCCACGAAGACGTACATGCGGTTTGACCCGACTGCATTCGGGGCCATCCCGGAGCCGCTCCCCGCGCTTGGGGGGATTTTGTGCCCCGTATTAAGCAGATGGAACCAGACCTCCTCGCGCCACAGCTGCTGGCCACGCTCGTCCCGGTAATTCAGGGCCTGGGAATCTTCTGTGAAGGAACTTTGTGAAGGCCGAACGAAAAGATCTTCCTGAAGGTTTTGAAGGGTTTCGTCTGCGTTTTCGTCCGGCTTCAGAAGAAGCCGCGGCGCGTTGAGTTTCTGGAACGATTTTACCGCCGGGATTTTTTTCCAGTCCATATTCTCCGGAAGCATCTGGTCACGCAAAATGTTTGGTCCCAGGATCTGAAAAGAATCGACCAGCCCCAGCGCGACGAGGGCCGGAAGGTCCCAGCTGTCCGCGTCCTGCAGATCCAGCCAGGCGGTCGGGTACTTCTTTCGGACCGCGTAAAGCATCGGCAAAGCACTTGGTCGATCCTCGATTTTAAGTTTCTCAAAGTGGACCGCGACCGGAAGGTTCAAAATCCCCACCGAAGCCGCAGGATGGCGCAGAATGTAGTTTTGCGTCGTGAAAAGCCGATCCGAGTCAAACCACATTTCATCCGATTTGGCTTTTTGTTCCGATTCGGTTCGACCACTTTGTTTCCGCAGCAGTGCGCGCTTTTCTTCCAGTGCTTTCTTTGTGCCGGGAAGGAAACGCAAGTCGGAAGACTCCGCAAACGGCACGAAATGCAAATCATCGGCGAGCATTAACAACTCTGCGTCGCGCAGGTCACGCATGACCATCAGGTCTCCTGACCACCAGCCTCTTTCGGAAAGGTTCACAAAACGTTTGAGCGTCTCCGTTTTGGAGTCTTTCGCGAAAGTATTCAGCACAAAATGCCCGGTGCGCGGCAGATACTCAAACCCACGCTCGATCGTTAGCGGGTACGTACCCAACGGCCAGTCGAGGAATACCTCTCCCGGCATAACAAAATGGTCGTAAAGGAACGGTACATCGGCGGCTTTCCGAACAACGCCCTTTTCGTTTCGGATGGTGACCCGGCAAGGAAGAGGGCGTTTCGTCTCCTCATCAATGATTTTGAGAGTAAACTCCCCTTTCTGAGCGGCAAAAACCGAAGAAAACAGGCAGGAAATCAGGCATAAAAACAAAAGGCAAGCACGTTTCATAATCTCTGCAATTTCTTGCGGGGACGACACTTCCAATGTCGTCAAGTTCGCAGTAACTCAACCAAAAACTTTTTTCCGGAACTGTTTTTTTATTCTGAGGACACTGGGGCGTCATCCCCGTAAATCAAGGCCCAACACTGAACGTCAACGAGTCGGTCAGCGGAAACGTCTGTAAAAATGCGCCGATTTCTTCCAGCGTAATGGAACGAAGCGTTTCCACTTCTTCCTCGATCGAGTGGTACTCCCGTGAAGCCGCCCAATCACCGCCGACCGTAAAAATACGATTTCCCCCTTTTTCGCTTCCCAGAACACAAGCGGTTGCAAGCCGGTTTTTCGCGAGAGAAAGTTCCACCTCAGTGATGTTACCGGCTTGCGCTCCGCGGAAGATGGCTTCCAGTTTTGCCTGATTTTTTTGCGCGTCTTCCGGTTCACAAGCCAGACTGGAATTGAAGCAGCCGCCCTCCGAATACTCTACAAAGTTCAAAACCGCGTGTTCCGCCAGACCAGAATCAACGAATTCCCAGTAAAGCCGGCTTCCGGAATCATCGCCCAAAATCGAGGCGATCAACCGGGCCGTCAGTGTCTGACGAAAAGATGAAATTCTTGCGAAGCTCGTGCCAAGGACATATTCCCGGGTCGCTTGAGGGCGGCAAAAAGTCCTGTGTCCCAAACGTGGTTTGAAATCACACGGAACGCACATCAGCGGCTTTTCCGGACTATTTTCCCACTTTCCGCAGTATTTGTCTGCAAGCCGGACAAGCTTGTCAAAATCAACGTTTCCGCACGCGCAGAGCTGAATATTCTGAGGCGCGTATTTTTCCAGAATCCACTTTTTTATCCTGCGGCGTGTCAAATGTCGCACACTCCGCGCACTTCCCAAAACCGGATTTCCAAGCGGATGGCCGTTAAAAAAAGACTGACGCAGGCGATCATCGAGGCAAAACGGCGGCTCGTTCTCGTACATGCCGATTTCTTCCAGAACGACCTCTTTTTCTGATCGAAAATCTTCCTCACGAATCGCCGGTCGTAAAATGTCCGCGTAAATTTCCAGGCACGGCTCGATAAACTCCGGAAGCAGCGACGCGTAGAAAATCGTGCTTTCCTCCATCGTGCAAGCGTTGAACGAAACGCCTATCGTGTCGAATTCCCGGTTCACGTCCTGAGCTGATCGCGTGAGACTTCCCTTGAAAACAAGATGTTCAAGGAAATGACTGATTCCGGAAACGGCCGGGGACTCAAACCGGGAACCGCAACGAACGAAAAATCCTATAGAAAGCGACTTGGCGCGTTCATGCGACTCTGCGAGGACCTCTAACTGATTCGAAAGTTGCGTGTGAAAAAAGTGCGGCAAAATATAAAAACCCTGCTTCCAGGAAATGCGTCTAAATTGAAAAGTAAGACTGAATTATATCAGACTTGGCGGAAATGTCAAGGATTCGCTTTTCCGGCTTTTTCTATTTTTCGGTCCAGAAGGGGCATCACGGCGTTTCGGTAAATCGCGTTCATAAGCGGATTTTCCTTGAGCATTTGCATCGTACGCCAGGTAGATGCGCCTTCTGACTCGGGAAGCTCCACTTTCATTGAGTTTCCTTTGGCGTCCACAAGTGTCGCGATATACCGCCAGCCGCCCCCTTCTTTTTCGTCTTTGGGAACACGCTCGCAGGAATCGATCTGGGCGGAATCCGCATCAAACTGGTCAGGCGAAACCTCCTGCCGGGCTTCCGTCGCGCGGTCAGAATGGGCTTCCAGAAAATCAACGACTTTTTTCAGGGCCTTCTCGGTATGCTCCGCCGACATTTTTTCGAGTTGGCGGCGCTGGTGGATCAAGTCGCTCATTTTTTCTTCTTGAGTACGCCCTTCTTCCCGCTCCATCGTTTGATCGATCAGTTTTTCCGGTTCTTTTGCAGCCTCGGCGAGTTCCTCCGGCTTCACACCGACCACTTCCGCCTGACGCTCCAGTTGGCGGGCCTCGCGTTCTTCTTTGGTGAGTTTTCTGGGTTTTACCGTCTGTTCCGCCACGGGTTGAGAAGGTCGCGGATTTATCGGCTTTTTTGCACGAAAATACGTAACGGAAAGAAAAGCCAGCAGACCCGCAAGAACAAGTGCGGCGACAGAAATCGCGAGCTGATTATGAGTCAGTTTCATGAGAAAACCCTTTCCTGCGGGAATGACTTTTAAGGGGACGTCGCTGAAAGCTTATCCCCGTGAGATTTGGTTACTTCCGGACCGGGACTCCCTTGCTTGCCAGGTAGTCTTTCATCTGCTGGATCGTGAAGATCCCGAAGTGGGCGATCGACGCGACCAGGACGGCCGAGGCGTGGCCTTCCGCGACCGCTTCGTACAGGTGCTCGAGTTTGCCCGCGCCGCCCGAGGCGATGATCGGGAGTTTCACCGCGTCGGCGATCGCCCGGGTCATGGGAATGTCGTAGCCGGTCTGCATTCCGTCGGCGTCCATGCTCGTCGGGAGGATCGCTCCGGCGCCGAGGCTTTCGACCTGTTTCGCCCATTCCACGGCATCGATCCCTGCGCCTTTGGTCCCGCCGGCGATCACGACTTCAAACCCGGAGGGCATATCGGCGTTTTTGCGCGTGTCGATGGCGACGGTGATTTTGTCGGAGCCGAACATTTTGGCCGCTTCTTCAACGAGTTGGGGACGTTTCACCGCCGCGGAGTTCATCGAAAGTTTGGAAACGCCCAGGTCGAGCATTTCCTTAATGTCATCGGTGGTGCGGATGCCGCCGCCTACGGTGAGCGGAATATGGATCCGGGCCACGGTCCGTTTCACTGCTTCGATGAGGGTTTTGCGATTCTCGACGGTGGCGGTAATATCGAGGAAGACCAGCTCGTCAGCCCCTGCCGCGTCGTACGCTGCCGCGCTTTCTGCCGGATCGCCGACTTCTTTCAGTTCCACGAAGTTCACGCCCTTCACCAGACGCCCGTCTTTGGTATCGAGGCACGGGATGATTTTGCAGTAGTCCATTTTAGCTCCTGAGTTTGGGAAAGAGGAAAGGGAAAAGGAAAAACTGATTTTAATTTTACCGGAAAAGCCGAGAAAGTCAAGCCCCCGGGAATTGCATTTTTCTGGAAAGAAAGTATAATGTGAGGGAAGTTGATAAATAGTTTTATATTTGCGCCACAGGACGGTTAAATTGATCCATCGCCTTATCCTTTCAAACGGCTTTACCTTGCTGGGGGACGTTCAGCCGCACTTTCATTCCGTTTCTTTCGCGTTCTGGACAGGTCTGGGAAGCGTTTGGGACCCCGTGGGAAAGTACGGCCTGGCCGCCTTCGTCTGCGAAATGATGCTTCGCGGCGCGGGAAATCTTTCCAACCGCCAGTTTCTCGAAACCATTGACCGGATCGGGATCGACCGGACCGAGAGCCTCACCGCTTCCACGCTGGAGTTTCGCGCGTCGATGCTCGCTGAAAATCTCGAGGCCGCGCTGGACCTTTACGCTGATCTTCTTTGCCGTCCGGTTCTGCCCCGTGAACAGATGGAAGACGGCCGTCAGGTTCTGCTTCAGGAAATTTCCTTCAGTGAGGATAATCCCGAGAACCGGCTCGGTCTGGCGATGGATGAGCAGTTCTTCGGCCCAGCCTGGGGGCACGACGACGATGGAAACCGCGAGGGGATCGAAAGCATTACGTGGGAAGATGTCCGCGCCCAGTACGACGCGCTTATGATGCCGAATCGGTACGTGCTGGCGATTGCCGGGAATTTTGACTGGGACAAAACCACAGAAAAGGTCAAACGTCTTTTCGGGGACTGGGAACCCAAAACGGAACCGGAACTTCCACCGAACGAACCCCGGCGCGAGTCGCTGCACATCTCGTTCGACTCACCGCAGGCGCAAATGTCACTTGGGTGGGAAATTACGCCGCTGCTGGAGCCAGGCTGGCGGGCGGAATGGGCCGGGATCAGTATTCTGGGCGGCGGGATGAACTCGCGGCTCTTCAATGAGGTCCGGGAAAAGCGCGGCCTGTGCTACGACGTGGAAGCGCATTGCGTTTCCGTGCACCATAAAGCCGGGGCGTTCTGTACTGCAAGCTGCCGGGAAGAGAACGCCCGGGAAACGCTCGACGTGATCCGGAGCGAGATCGAGCGTCTGCAAGAGGGCGTGACGGAAGAAGAGCTCCGCGCGTACAAAGCCCGCCACCGGATGGCGCTCGTCATGGAGCAGGAGTCAAGCCTGAGTCTGGCGACGGGCCTCATTACGGACTGGAAACGGCTCGGCCGGATCCGGACGTTCGAGGAGATCTCGGCCGAGGTACAAAGTCTCACGGTCGAGAAAGTGAACGACGTGCTGCGGCGGAAGCCCGCGAGAAATATTCTGGTCTGCACGCAGGGACGGTAAAATGAAAGGCGGTAATGGAGCGCGAAGCGCGGAATTACGCATCGGGGTTAAACGCGTAATTCCGGCCTCCGGCCTCCATTAC
>SAMEA3663299__coassemble_40_pt1 | contig 98017 bp, 54 predicted proteins | sample SAMEA3663299__metabat2_low_PE_003 | metagenome-assembled genome bin SAMEA3663299 (sample SAMEA3663299) | pig gut metagenome | biome: pig gut; feature: pig-associated habitat; material: faeces | place: China | collected 2013 | reverse complement strand
GCGGCGTGGCACGGTGAATGCCATCACCCGGCTGTCGATATGATCTTCAGCAACATTGAAGACGAAGTGGACCTGAAGGCCGTGAAGACGTACATCGGATACGCTCTGACGCCGGGATGCAGTCTACGTAAAATGATGCTCCTTTACGGGAACCCCCGGTCTGGTAAGTCCACGTTCTGTAGAGCCATCATCGATGGTGTCATCGGCGTTGACAATATCAAAGTCTTCAACCTCAATCAGGACTTTGGCGATGGTGATACGGGGCGGTTTGGTCTGCAAGGCTGGGAGGGCGCGATGCTGGCCTACTGCGACGAAATCGGCTCGGGGCGTATCCCGGACAGTGGGCCACTCAAGAGTGTCGTGGCGGGTGAACCGATTGCTGTTGACCGCAAAGGGATGGCGAAGGTTTCCGTGATCCTGACCCCGAAAATCCTGATGTGTACGAACCACGTCCCGAACTTTCAGGATACTTCCAGCGCGGTGCTGGATCGACTGATTCCGATTGATATGTCGCGGGAGCCATTCCCTTGCGGCGGGTTTAATCTGGCAGTGTTCGACGAACCGGAGTTTTGGGTCTGCCATGCTCTGGGAAGTTGTTCACGCGCTTCAGGAGTTCGCTACGCGGGACGACCAAGGGCGCTGGCGCATCGAGGGTGAAATTCCGATCTCCGAACGGTCGCAGGAGCTTCTGACGACTGCACGTGAGAAGTCTAATCCGATTGTCGCGGTGTTTGAACGATGGCTTGAGGAGGACGGCGATGGGGTAATCGGCGCAAGCTGGACCGCCTTCAAGGATACCCGGTACGAGGCGATCTACAAGGACGTGATCGGGCTTGAACCGGACATGAAGAAGTCTGGGCAGATTATGACTGTCGACGCCACTCTGAAGAATACCATCATCGTTAATCCGGTGACGGGTGAAGAAGAACGGTATCAGATCGTGAAGCAGTTTACCATAAAGATTGATGGTAAGCCAAAGACGGCCTCTGGATTCGTTGCCCGGTTCTCGCACGACCGGGAAGAGAATAAGCAGTTCATCCGCGAGGCGGCCATGAAAGCCATTGAGCGGAAGGGTAGCAACGGCGACGGAGTAATCCTGCGGCTCGATGCTGGTCTGGATTACAACTCCGAGATGGTGCTGTAAGCGGCGATGGTAGGGGAGGCCCGGGAGGGTCTCCCCTTTGTAATGAAATGTAATGGGCCGGTAATGAATAAGTAATGAGCGGCGGGGGAGTTGGCCAAATCCGGGGGAAGTGCTTTCGAGCCTTGTTTTTACGAGTTAAACCTCGAGCGGTGGTGGTGAGTAATGAGAGTAATGAGTCCATTGGTCATTATTTTCCTATTCCCCTATATACTATACCCTTATTTTCTATAGTAAACTTCTAAAAAACACTCATTACACTCATTACTCTCATTACAAATGGATTTAATATCGTAAAATACGATACTTGAGGTAATGACTCAACTGGAAAAACACTCATTACTTTTGCCCTTTCACTCATTACTTTTACCCGCTGGCGCCCCACCGCTGGCGTCACGGCCACCCCCGGTGGGTCCTCCGACCCGCTTTGAAAAACGAACTATATTTCTCTGACACATCTCCGGACAGAAAATTTGCTTGTTTTGATAAAAATTTATCGGTATAATCTAAAAGGAGATGGCACGATGACCAGATTCTGAATCTTAAAATGGATCCATACTCTATGCTTGGCGGCTTCCACTCCATATCAAAATGATACATCTTAAGGATACGACATAAACAATCCAGCAGTCACACGGGCACTCTCCACGACATCCATGTTATCCTCGATGACAAAAATGAACCATGGTTCGTAGGCTGGGACGTTGCCAAAAAGCTGGGATACACAAACACTCGTGATGCGCTTGCGAAACACGTGGATGGCGATGACAAGCTGACGTCGCAAATCGCGACGTCAGGTCAGAGACGAGACATGACTCTGATTAACGAATCCGGGCTTTACACGCTCTCACTCTCCTCAAAAATGCCGAGCACTATCGTCCCAAATCACAGCCTCTGAAAGAAGAGATGGAACACCTCGAAAAACAGACAGATAAAGATAGTAAGCTGACTGAACGAATCGTTCAGTCTGGTCAGAGGAGACACTCATATCAGCCCGGCAAACCGCGCTCTGTATGAATATTGATTGATTTCTTGTAATGTCCAACAAAGTCACTGTGTTGAATTTTCTCATCCCTTTAACCCCCAAATATGCAAAGAACAGAGGGTGGGCTGGCTTGCTCCATAATAGTTCGGGGTGGAGGTTCCGCTTCCTGTCCTGGAGTCAGAAAATCCGACATTAGCAATGGCCCAACAACATCAAAAGTCGGAAAACGCGACTTTTGACCGAGAGTACCCGGAAGAACTGTCAATCCAAAGGGAAAACTCAGGGGCAAAATGACCTCGAGTGCTGACTCGTCAAATTGACGGGTTAGGTCCTGATTGAACAGGAAATCACGAATTGGCTATTTCCCCGAGGTAAAGCTGCCCCGGCGTTTCACCGGGTCAGGTCAGAACTTCTCTTGGCAATAAACGAGAATACCGTCGTGTTTTGCACGGTATTGAACCTCGAATTCTCATTCAGGAAGTGAAACAGAGAATAAACTCAATAACGAAACGTTATCGGGTTTAAGATAACAGGTCTGAACCTTTATGGAGTGAGCGCTCCGATTTTCTGCCGCCGAAAAAAATGGTTGGATGTACTAAATGCCGGCTATTGGGGAGTTCGACATGACGGTCCAGTAAGGCTCCTCAGAATTATTTTTCTAAAATCCTGAATCTTTACAAAATCTTTACAAAACCTTTAAATTCTCTTTACATTCATCCTGTATACTGTTTTATGTAAGGTGAGGGCAAGGGCTCCACCGAAATCGATTCCTCAATTCCAATAAGGAGAACACTCATGAAAAAGATCGCCCTTTCCATCGTTGCTCTGGCCGCTGTCGCTTTGTTCTGTGCTTCCAACGCCATGGCTTTTGATTACGAGCGGACCGATTATGAGCCGACTCTGTACCGTGCCGCCAAAAGAGGCGATATGGCAAAAGTCCAACAGCTTGTCGCTCAAGGGGCTAACGTGAACGAGCGGACCGACGACGATGAAACCCCACTTCACGGAGCCGCTGACAGAGGTCGGGTCGAAGTTGCGAAATTCCTGATCGAAAAAGGCGCGGACGTGAACGCCGAGGATGAGGACCAGACCACGCCGATTTTTGAGGCCTGCGATGGATTCAGCCTCGAAATGGTCCAGCTCCTGGTCGAGAACGGCGCGAACATCAACGCCACGAATGATGATGAAGAAACTCCGCTGCACGTCGCCGCCGAAGATGGAACGCTCGAAATCGTCAAGTACCTCGTCGAAAAAGGCGCCAACGTGAACGCCGTGAACGAAGACGGCCGCACCCCCGCAGAAGAAGCCGCCCACGAAGGCCGCACCGAGATCGCCGAGTTCCTCCGCAGCTGCAAATGAATGATTTCCCCGAGTACGGCCTGAAGGGTTTCCAGATGGCCGTACTCTGTTTAAAACACAGTTCCTCCAGAAGGTCGTGCAGACTCCGGGGCTGAAGGTCCGTTGGATCTTCTAATGTGTTCAGATCGGAACGTTCTTGAATGTCGAGACTCCACACCAGAGAATTATCCCTGGCCGTATCTCGTTTTGGTCCTTTTTCCAGAAATGGCGTCCATCTTATTTTGTGTCGCAAATGCTTGTGTTTTTGCACGATCAATCACGTGATAAAATAGATAATTACGCAGAATTCCTGCTTTAGAACCATTGAAAAAATTTTTACTTTTTTCCTGAAAAATCTCTGATTTCCCGATCGACCCTATTGAATTAACAAAAGTATCGGTTATAATGAAGAAATTATTTATGCCAATATTCTTTCGGGAGTCTCAAAATGCTCAAGTCGTTTGAAAAATTCATGTCTCTGTTGGACCGCAAGAACCTTCGCAGCAACGCGCCGAAGCGCCACGATTGCCGCCTCGAAGCGCTGGAGGAGCGTGCCTTGCTCAGTGCCGTGCCGCTTTCCGCTCAGGAGTATGCTGACCTGCGGGCGCAGTACGCCGACTTTAATCTCCCTGAAAATATGGCCGACCTGAATGTCATCACGCTCGATCTGGCCGAAGGTGACGACCTTGCCACCCTGAAATCTGCTATCACCGAGGCAGACACGACCACCCACTCGGACCTGATTGTCGTTCGTACCTCGACCGACGCCAGCGCGCTGACCTACACGGCCAACACCGACGAACTGTCTATCAACATTGATGCCTCTCAATACGGTTCCATAACAATTATAGGCTTGGGGCCCGAAAACCTTACACTCGATGCAAACCTGAAGTCCCGTGCCATGAATATTGATGGTTCGTCAACCATCGCCAATCTTGGCGGCTTGATGATTAAAAACGGGACAAAAGACGGTTATGGCGGTGGAATTTATATTGAAGAAAGTACCGTGACTATTACCAATTGTAAATTTCTTGCTAATACCTCGTGGTATGGCGGCGGAATCTACAATGATGAAGGCAGCCTCACGATCTCTGCCAGTAAGATAACCGGAAACGTGGCAAATGGGAGCTACTCTTCTGGTGGCGGTATTTATAACCACTCAGACAATATCTCTATCATCAATACCGAGATTTCGGGCAATAAGGCTTCCTATAAAGGCGGTGGATTCTACCAGGATGAAGATTTCCAGACGCCTGAAGGAACTTCAAACATAATCAACTGCACGATTGCGGGAAATGCAGCCTTTTATGGGGGCAGCGGCATCTATAATCTCTCAGAATTCCTGACAGTAACAAACAGTATTGTATCCCAAAACTATTCTGATAACATTTTAGGTTCTCTCGCAGACAACAGCGGCAACAATCTGACGGATGTATACGCCGCAGGTTTTGTATGCGCGCCAAGATTCACCCGTGATGGCGAGTTGATCAATGCGGATATGATCGATCTGCACTTGCGAAGTGATTCAATGGCAATTAACGGTGGAAATAACTCCGCTGCATCGGGTTTGTCAACGGATATTGTGGGTCTGAACCGTGTTTATGGGGATACTGTAGATATGGGAGCTTACGAATATCAGGGGGACAGAAACGACGAGTCGATTCCTTTCCCTGTCGTTGTGGATACGCTCAATGACAGTTTTGATCTCTTTGATTACGAATGGTCTTTGCGTGAGGCGATTTATTACGCTGATGAAAACGCTACGATCACTTTTGATCCGAAACTGAACGGACAGATCACCTTGACGCAGGGGCAGCTTGAGATCGACAAAGCCCTCACCATTGACGGCGATAACCGCATAACGATCGACGCGGCCCAGAAAAGCCGGGTCTTTTACATTGAAACAGGTTCTACGGATGATCCTGTCGTTTTCAACGGCCTCACGATCCGAAACGGTAAAGCCGATTACGGCGGCGGTATTAATAATATCGGCAGCGCTCTCACAATCACCAACAGCACTATTTCAAATAATACGGCCACACAAAATGCCGGTGGTATTTACGTACAGTCTAACGGTATTCTTACGATGACGAATACCGTCCTTTCCAACAATTACGCCTCGGTAGGTGGCGGTGTTTATCAATTGAACAGTGCGTCTACAATAACCGATTGTACTTTTTCAGATAATATGGCTTCCCGATATGGCGGAGGTTTTTATCAACATTCCGGCGAGTCAACATTATTCAATATTATAATTACAAACAACGTCGCTGTCGAATACGGCGGGGGAATTTATCTTACCTGGACGACAACAACAATTACAGACTGTTCGATTACCAGCAATATTGCTGCTTATGGCGGCGGGATATTAACGAGCGGGGCTCTCACCATTAACAACAGTGACATCTCAGGTAACACCGCTACAAGACACGGCGGTGGTATCCAGTTGTCTGAATCATCTGCAGAATTAACTGTTTCCAACAGTACTATTACTAATAATACTGCATACACTGAAAGCGGTGGAGGAATCTACAACGACAGTAATGGTGTAATCAATGTCAGTTCCAGCGAGATTTCAGGAAACAAAGCCTTACAATACGGAAACGGAGGAGGCGTGTGGTCCTCTGGCACCTTCACAATCACTGACAGCAATTTTTTAAATAACAGTGCTGCCAATTTCGGAGGTGGCATTTATAATCAAGGTACGTTCACAATTACAAATTGTAACCTTTCCGGAAATGAAGCGCTTCAAGGCGGCGGGGTCTATAATGCCACAAATCCGGAATCATCGTATTACTATGGACAGTCCTCGCAATACACTGTTTTTACTGCGACAAATTGCACGATTTCAAGCAATACGGCCACAGAAAAAGGCGGCGGAATATACAATGAAGCGGGAAATGATTATTCCGGAAATTCTAATCAACAGCTTCCGGTAATCAATTCTTTTAATTGTACTATTACCGGGAATTCGGCAGCCCAAGGCAGCGGCATTTACAATAATTCCGGCCTGCTTGCCGTGGAGAACAGCATCGTCAGCTTAAACTATTTTGACAATATCATCGGAGATTTGTCATCTGACAATAATAATCTCATCAACCACCCAGATCCCGGTTTTGTCTATGGTCCAATCTTTGATTCCGAAGGGAATCTAACCAATGTCAGCACGATGGATCTGCGCATTCGTGAAGGTTACGTCGCTGAAAACATTGGAAATGAGAATAATCAGGGCGGCAGTCAAACCACCGAGCCGATTTCTTACTCGTCCGTTGTCAATACGTGTAACGACAGCTTCGATCCCAACGACAATGAGTGGTCTTTGAGAGAAGCTGTTTATTATGCGGAAGAATATGTCACCATTACTTTTGCCGAAGACCTCGTTGACCCGATTGTCTTGACCCAGGGCCAAATCGTTATTGAGAAACCCTTGGTAATTGAAGGCAGCGGACGTATTATAATCGATGGCAATCAAAAGAATCAAATCTTTTACATCGATGCCGGCACGGAGAATAATCCTGTCGTATTGAAAGATCTTGTCATTCGGAACGGTAATGCCAAGACCGGTGGCGGAATCTATCAGAAGAATGGCTTCACCACGGTTTCGGACTGCATTATTTCAGGGAACACGGCGTCATCCTCTGGCGGCGGGATCTTTGTCTATACCGGGACATTTACTGTCGATAACTGTACCATAACTAATAACAGTGCTTCTTTTGGCGCAGGATTTAACCAGTTATACGGAACAACAACGATAACCAACAGCACCATTTCTTTCAATACCGCTTCCCAAAACGGCGGCGGAATATATAATTATGAAGGCAACGCAACGATAGTTAATTGCGCCGTTTTTGGCAATTCCGCGATTCAAGGCGGTGGGATGTATGAAATTGGCACAAACACGATAATCAATAGTACCTTCGCTGGTAATACCGCAGTTCAGGGAGGTGGTGTTTACAACCACGGCAATCTGACGGTAAAAAACAGCATTCTTTCAATGAATAAGGCGTCCTCCGGCGGCGGTCTTTGCAATACCGCAAACCAGTCTGATACCGTGAATGTCTATGATTCTCTCGTCAGTTTGAATTTCTCAGATGATGATTCCGTTAATGTATACGGCCCTATTAACTGGAGCAATCAAACAGAAGATCGAAGGAATCTGATCGGCAGTTATGATCCTGGATTTGTTGTTGCGCCAGTTTTTGATTCCGAGGGCAATCTCACCAATGCAAATACGCTTGATTTACACTTGAGAAGTGATTCTGTCGCCGTTGACCGGGGAGACAGTTCCATCCTGGCCGGGATTGAAAAGGATCTGAATGGTAACGCTCGTATTATCGGGACCAAGCCTGACCTTGGGGCCTGCGAATATCAGGGTGGGCGCAACGATCAACCGATTTCTTATTCGTCTTTCGTCAATACGCTCAACGACAGTTTTGATCCGAATGACAACGAATGGTCCTTGCGAGAGGCGATTTATTATGCTCCGGCAAATGAAACGATTACTTTTGCTGACAGTCTGAAGGGAGTTATTGTCTTGTCGTTAGGGCATTTGACAATCGAAAAGCCTCTTGCCATTGACGGGGATGGACGCATTACCATCGACGCAGATCGTAATGGCCGATCATTCTATATCAATACAGGCACTTACAGCTACTTGACCGTTCTCAATGGATTGACGATTCAACATGGTATTGCGACCGATGGCGGCGGTATTTATCTCCAAGACTGCAAAGCTACTGTAAGTAATTGTGTGATCATAGACAATACTGCCATGAATAAAGGCGGCGGTGTTATGATTGAGTCTGGTGATTTGTTAATGACAAACAGTATTATTTCCGGAAATGCGGCCTCCTCGGGCGGAGCTGTTTATAAGGAGAACGGCCTGTTTACGATAACAAACAGTACCATTGCAGACAACACGGCTTCTTCTAAAGGGGGTGGTCTGTATGTGGTGTATCCTTCTCACAGTAATCTGAATAATTCGATAGTTGTTCGCAACGAGGCGACGAATGGAAATGATATTTATCTGCCATCTGGCGTACTGAACGCTCATAATAACATCTCATCCTATACGGGATGGGATATGAATGACAACATCGAATATGCCCCGCTGAATCCGCTGTTTGTCAACGCTGATATTCGGGATTATAGCCTTGATTCCGGCTCACAAGCCATTAATCGGGGCAGCAACCAATACGCGTTAGAGGCAGGACTGGACGAAACGTCAACTGATCTTTACGGCGAGCCGCGGTATCTTGGTGAAAGCGTTGATGTTGGCGCGTATGAATCCATCGAATTCAGTGCGTCACAGACAGACATTTATAGAGGCGATGTTATTTTCTCCTGGAAACAGTACAAAAACACCGCCAACGTACGTCTGGTCTGGCTCGCAGGCGCAAACAGAACCGTTTTAGGAACCTTTGGATCTGTCGGAGAATATACGTGGGATACGACCCAATTTGCTAACGAATACGGAGAGTTGAGAGCCGAATATCTGGACGAAAACGGCAGTTTATGGATGTCGTCTGTACAGATCGGTCTGATCCTCAATGACGAGAACGTCGTTATACACCGCGACAATATTACCGAATCTGAAACTTGGACAGAGGATAAAGTGCATCTTCTTGCCAAAAGTATCCTTGTTGCTAACAGCACCAATTTGACCATTGCCCCGAATACGGTAGTAAAATTCCTGAACAACTCGCATATAGAGGCGACTGAAGGATCGACGCTGACCATTCAAAACAACGTAATCTTTACACGTGCGGAAGACGATTCTGTGGTCGGTGACACCAACCTTGACGGTGTTCTTTCCAAGCCTGGCATTGGCTCGCCATATACTTGTGGAACTGGAACGTTTAATATCGACTCTTCCGTTTCTATGAAGTACGCCATCTTAAACGTTGGAGGTACGATTTCTTCTAACCAAACGTGGAGAGATGGCTGCGTTTATCATGTGACAGACAACATCACGGTCAAAAACAATGTAACGCTGACCATTATGCCTGGCGCAATTATAAAGTTTGATTCAGAAAAATCACTGATAGTTGAATCTGGCGGAACCCTGATTGCAGAAGGCACGGTAAACCACCCCATTGTTTTCACGTCTTTCAAAGATGATGATTTTGGTGGAGACTCCAACAAAGACAGCGACTATACCGCCCCTGATTATGGCGACTGGAATCAGATTCGGGTTTCGGGAACCGCGAGTCTCGATCATGTCATCATTCGTTACGGGGGTAGCAGCACTTCCGGAATTAACGGGGCGCTTTACGGTACCGACAACTGCATTGTTTCGCTCCAAAACAGTGTTTTGGAATTCACCAGATTTCATGCCATCAGCGCAAGCGGCGGTAATTTTACCGTCGTTAACACCGTTGCAAGATGCTGCCAATCAGCGCTGGTGAACATTCAATCGGTTATTTGTAACGCCACTTTTGTCAACTGCACATTTGCCAATTCCAATCTGTTCCTGTGGTGCGGCTGGGGAAGAACCAATTTTGTGAACTGTATCGTTTCAAATATCACTAACAAGTTTACTGGATCCTCAAGCTACGCCAATTTCCAAAACTGTGTTTTCTGGAATACAAAGAGTGTTGGAGAACAAAACTTTTACGCTCTGGGTTCCAATGGTAACCGCTGGGTGAATCCACTCTTCCGCAACGCGGCGGATGGAGACTACCATCTCATGGCGGGTTCCCCCTGCATTGATGCAGGAGTCGAAGAAAACGCCCCTGATACCGATATTACGGGTACGACTCGAACGAGCGATCCACACATCTATGGTGACGGGGTCATCGATATTGGGGCGTATGAATTCGTTGAAAGAGTGCAGACGACCATTGATTTAGAAGCTCTTGACATTCAGGTGCCGGTTTCGGTCACAGTAGGACAATCGACCCAGGTTCGTTGGACGATCGCCAACAATGGAACGACCATTGCAAAGGGATCTTGGACGGACGCGTTTTATCTGGTCAATGAATTTACCGGACAGACAGTTCTGGTCAAAGAATATACGCACGATGGTTCCATTGGCGCCAACGCGGTACAAACATTCTCGACAGAACTTGTCATTCCTTACGTTCCAGATGGATCGTGGAGATTCCAGCTTCGCGTAAACAGAAACCGGGATATGTATGAAGGGGTTGCCATTAATAATAATGTTGTACTCGCTGAGGTGATCTTGAACGTCCAGACGCCCATCCTGACGGAATCGCATGGACTGATCGAAACCTCAAATAATCAACCAATGGTTTACAAGGTAAACGTGAACGCAGGAAGTTCATTCAGTTTGAAGACGAATTCCTCCGAGCCGGTTTCGATTTACATGCGAGAGAACCAGATTCCCAACACCTTAAGTTACGATTACGTTGCCACCCAGTACAATGACATCGGCCAGACGTTGTATATCGTCTCTTCAAACACCGATCGAGTCTTCTATTTGCTGGTTGAAACGTCTGTGGATTCCGCAACGGTGGAGTATGATATTCAATTCAATGAAGCACTCAGCGTTTTGGGCGTTTCTCCACAGGAGGTCTCTAACAAGGGGACGTCAACGCTGACTTTTACCGGCACGGGATTTAACTCCGACATGACCGTCTGGCTCCAGTCTGGCAGTCAAATCGTTTACGGCACAAACCTTACCGTTATTTCCGGTTCATCCGCGGTTGCAACGTTTGATCTGTTAAACCAACCGCTTGGGAAATATACGCTTTTCGCCTCGTTTAATGATCAAACGGTTTCTTGTCCTGCCAAAATTACGGTTAAAGATGGGGTTGGCGAAGTATTGGAATGGGATCTGGAACTGCCATCGTCGATTCGTGAAGAACGCATCTACACCGGAAAGCTGGTCTATAAAAATGCGGGTGATTGCGATATGCTTCTCCCTGGTTTTACCATTTATGGTGAAGAAGAAGTTTTATTGGGATTGTCTGCGGACTCGGTAACACAAGAGAAATTGTTCGTTATAGGTCCTGGAGCAAATGAGTCTGCCGGGATTTTGAGAGCCGGCGAATCCGGTGAGATCTCGTTCTATTTCCTGTCGAAAGAGATGACACCCGTCACCGCCACAGTTTGGGATTCCGATGTTGAGAATATCTATGATTCTTTATGTTGGACCAGTTGGAACGACTTCCATAATGATTTATCCGATACAGTAACGCGATTGGTAAAGCGTGGCAATAAGGGTATTACGTATGAATACGTTTATGATTATCTCGTAAACCAAAAATCCGGTTGGGAGACCAATGGTTTGAGCGGAGTTCTTCGTGACGCACGCACACACGATCCGCTCAGTGGCGTTTACCTTATCGCCAGTTGGGAAAATGGAAACCGTTATGACATAGCCGTTACCGATGAAACTGGACATTACGTATTTAACTATCTCCCAACCAATACGCAGTTAACGATCTCACCCCTGGATTATGACCAGAATGTGTATGATCTTTCTCAAACCCGGGTGTATTTGGGAGAATCCGATTTCAACAATTTCAATTTGACCGCCCTGCCTTATGGAGCCATTTCTGGAAAAGTGCTCTCCATAACTGGCGAAGCGCTGGAAGATTTGCTGGTCATTGCCTGGTCTGATGACGGAAATTATGGCGTCGCATTTACCGATGAGAATGGAGAATACAAGATTTCCGGTTTGCCTTTGGGACGCTACCATGTTGACGTCGAATCGGCGGGCGTGTATAATGCCCCGGAACTCAAAAACATCAATGTGAACAGCAGTCAAACCATCCTCGGCATTGACTTTACGCTCGCGCAGGGAATGGGCTATACGCCGCAAAATATCCTCTCAGACAACCAATACTCGACCATCGTCAACACGTTCGACGAACTGACCTTCCCCGATTCCGTTCAGAATCTGAACGTCTTTCGTTTGAATGACTATACGTTTACAGCCTTCAATCTGATCCGCGCGATCTACATTTCCAGTTTCACCACGGAAGACGATCTCATCCTTGTGGATTCTTCCAAAACGATCGAGCTTAACGGGATGCCCATTGAGTTCTATATCGACTCCGAACAGTATGGGATCGTAAGCATTATCGGGATCGGAGATGAATATGCGAAGATCAAAGTGAATCCTGACTATCCAACCTTTTACATGACCGCTGGAGTTTTACAACTGGGCAAGGTTGACTTTGTTTCGATTGCCACGGATGATAACTGGAGCAACCTGGGTTCGATATTCGATCAACCGATGATATCCAGTACTTCCGACATGGCGGGAGAAGTCCGTACACAAGACGTGAATTATTTCGATAAGCAGGGGAACAACATCTTTGAAACCTATTTTGAATTGGTTGAAGAAGACGGAGAATTTCACTACGTTGAAATTACAGATACTGCTCTTCCAGGCCTAATGGAAGTCACGAGTAATGACAGGGGGACCGTTTCCTATGACTATTCCCACAACTATGTTGTGTTATTTGCTGGAGGAGGAAGTGAAAAAAAATTAAAAGCTAGAAAAGAGGGCAACTCTCCATTGTTCTATGACGACATTAAAAAGATATATTTGGCATGTGTAAGTACATATCACGTTCCCAGAAACAATATCTATATAATTTATGCGGATGGAACGGACACTGCCCCAGATAAAATAGTAAATGGTCAACCAGTAAACTCTGACATGTCAGTTTTTAATGGTTCGAAGATTTATTCTGCAAGATATTCCAAAGATGAAAAAGATGGTAAAATAAAGAGTAATTTGGAAATTGCCTGTAACAATCTAAGGGAGCGAATTCAAAACGACCCTGACGCCCATATTCTTGTTTATACATTCGATCACGGAGGTGCGAGGAACTCGGATGGCGAGTGGCTCGGTTATCAATTCCTGGTTGGCTGGGGAACTTATGTAAATGAAAAAGGTAAAACAAGAAATTGTACAATCAAGGATACCGAATTTGCAAGGATCACCAACTTTGGCGGCGCTTACACCACTTATGTAATGTGCCAGTGTTTTTCAGGGGGGATGTTGGAAGACCTTATATACAATGGTCATGTGTTTGCAATGTCTAGTGTAGATGCTTCGCATATTGGTTTATGTTCTTCTACTAACGGTTTTTCTGTCACCTTTGTAACCTACTTCCAGAAAGGAAACTCGATTGTCCCCGCTTATTCCGGTGCTTCTGGACGGTATTTATCAGCTACTGGAAGGGTATTATATAATACAATAATGGACGATAAGGATTATTCTAAATATCGCAAGGATGCAAAGAATGGAAAATTGAAAGTTGATATTGACCCAGATGATCCAGATTATAATCCTGAGAATAAATACCCCCAAAATCCCATGTCAAGAGGAAATGTTTTCCCAATTTTCGAGAAATATAATTATACGTTGTCAAATCCCAAATTGAGTATCTTGAAAAGATGGCAAGACAAGGACAATAAGAATGTAGAATATGCTCGAATAGGTTGGAAATTAATAGACAATTATTCCTACGATGTATATTCAGCTGCTCAAGGATTTGTAGAGGGAAAAATCGAATACGCAGAGAGTGGTATAATACTAACAATAAATGAGAAAAACAGAGATAAACACATAGAACAAAATGGAATGTACTGGGGGCTACTAGGAGAGTACTGGGTTATGGACTGGCCTATACTTAGCTGGAATCGTTGTAAAGCTAAAAAAGATGGTTCAGTAACATGGAAGTTTGCTGTCCGTGCAATCAAAGGTAATGATTATTCAAAATGGAGTAATATAATAAATATTGTCTGGGGCCCAAAATCTCAAGACCCGAATGAGATCCGTGGTCCCCAGGGTGGGGATTTTGACTGGCATAATGAAGGCACAGAAGACGAACCGTTCATGGTGATCGATGGTGCGAACTGGATCAAGAACGAAGAGTATCAGGAGAACGAGTATAAAATCTACTTTGAAAACCAGAAAACCGCTGCCGCTGCCGCCCAAGAGATCACGGTCAAAACCACACTCCCGGAAGAAATGGACTGGGATACATTTGAAGTCGATCAGATCGCCATCGGGAGCGATATTTACACGCTCACGGATGATTGTCGCATTGATGAGAATACCTGGCTTGTCAACCAGACCAGCACCGGCGAGCAGATCAAGATCCGTTACGATTTCGACGCCCAGACCGGCGAGGCGACGTGGTATTTGCGCTCGTACGTCCGCGATACATTCGACAATTTCCCGGAAGACGCGTATGACGGTATACTGCCGCCCAACGACGACAATCATTCCGGCGAAGGGTATATTTCGTATCGCGTCCGATACGATTCTGACCTCGTGACCGGCGACGTCGTTTCGACCAGTGCCACGATTATTTTCGACCATAACGAAGCCATCGAGACGAACGTTTGGCACAACACCATCGACGTGGATGTCCCGGTTTCAGAAATGAATACCGAATACGTGATGGGTAACGGTAACGTGACTTTGAGCTGGACCGGTTCCGACATCGGTTCTGGCATTGCTGGTTACAACCTTTACGTTTCTGTCAACGGCGGAAACTTTACCCTTGTGAACAGTTATCTAACTGGAACGAGTTATACCTACGATTTCGAGGAAACAGGTTCCCACTCCTTTAAGGTGATCTCCATAGACGGTGCGGGTAATGTGGAAGATAAAGTCCAGTCGGAAATTACGGTTACCTGTGATTCATTACCCAGCTTGCTCACGATCCTCACGACACAGGAAACGTCCCTTGAGTCGCATGTTGTCTCCGCGACCGAGAACCCGATCAATGAGTGGAATACTGTTTACGTGGAAATGTGGTATGAAGAGGGAATCGATAAAACGTTTACAATGGAGTATAATTCGGACCTCTACACGCTTGACACAGAATCCTGCCGTACGCAAGAAGGCGCAACGCTCCAGTTCAGCGACGTGAATGTCGAAAACGGCATAACCACTCTGACAGTCTCGCTGGATGCCAGCCTTGTTGAAACAAACGGCGAAAATACGCTCCTCGCTTCGCTGAAACTGACCCCCAACCACCCGACGAACAACCTTTCGATTGGTGAATCAGCAGATGGGATCGTTACCGTAAATGGCAATGCGCTCGACACGACAGTTTATTCGGTGATTTACGACCTGAACGATTCCGGAAACGTGGACATCAACGACCTGGTCACTTTCGCTCGTCTCTTTGGTCAGGATATTGAGGTTCATCCGGACGCGTGGGTGGCCGATTTCAACTGCAATGGCTCGGTCGAGATCAACGATTTGGTCCTCTTCGCGCGGAACTTCGGCTTGAGTGCCAAGACTTCCAACCTGGTCCGGTACGATGCCAATTACACGCCGCACATTGAGGAAACCCTTGCCCCGCAGCCAGCGGCTCCGGCCCTTGCAACCTCGGTGGCGTGGGAGACTCCAACCTGGTCCGGCACGACGCAAAACCTTGTCCCAGAACCCGCTGCAGCCCTCCCGACCATCATCGACCGCGCGTGGAACGACCTCTGGTCCGAGCTCGAGGAGGAAGAGGAAGAACGCCTCGCGAACCAGCGCAAGACCGCTGAACTGGCGTGGTTCTAATCCTTAATACCCATTCAAACGTCCGGGACGATCCGTCGTTTCGGGCGTTTTTTATTGTTCAGCCCAAAAGTACTTTCCGATACCTCTTGATCCCAAGATTTGTAACTTAAAGTATTCTCTATCGCGAAAACCATAAGCCTGACGTTTCATATTTTTGTTTTTGATATTCAAACCTTCCAAAGAACCGTTAGAAATCGATACGGGCATATTTTTTCCTCATGTATATGGTTTGATGTTTTTTTACATTATACACTAAACCTATCGGCTATTAATTTCTATCCAGTATATTGTTGCCGAACGAAGTACATTTCCATTCTTTGGGAATCACCCCGATTTTAACATCGCACAAAAGGTAAATGTAACGTTTCCGTCGCAGGGCAGCAATGTAGGAGGCTTGAGAAGCAAGTGACAGAAAAGGCATCAACCGCAATGACAAGATCTTCGTACTTATCTGGTTATCTCCGGGATAATGTCTGGGCGAGATAAAACTCGTTCGATGCACTTGGCAAGAGCGTGTTTTTGCTCTTCGGGGGTACCAATATAGTTGTACATGAGGTATCTTGTGTCGATTACGATACCTTGGACTCGCTCGTAGTTTTTCATGTGTGGGTTGCTCGGATCATATCTCCAATTACCAATCGCCTCACCGATATTCTCGATGTCCCCGGACAACCCAAATAAATTCCTCATTTTATTATATGGAAGGATGAAGGCGTTAAACAGTCGTTCATTCGGTATTAATCTGCGTCGTGAAATGTATTCCCCATACGTTATCTGTTTATTAATGTCCGGGCCACTTGGGAGATGATCAGGATTTCCAGTCCAACCGTATCTGTAGCATTTGGAATCAAGGATATAGTACTTGTCTCCGTAAATCATAATCGTATCCGGCTGCAGGGATGTGCGCTTTTTCATAGCCGCAGTGCCGTAATCGAGCAGCCAGCAGGCTTTCGGAAAAAACTCGTCTTTGTTTGGAATTCCGAAGGCGGTATCTATCATGCTCTGCCAGACATATTCAAACCGATCCGTTCCGAAAAAGAAGCGATGGTCTTCACTTTTAGAATCCTCGTATGTGAGAATACACCGCATTGCCCGAAACAAGTCCCGATCCATATCATTGTTCGTATGGTTAATTTTATCCGTGAGTATGGATATGGATTCGGCAATACTTGGACATTGTGCTGGTTCTTCCGGGACGAACGAAACATAAAGTGCGCCTATTTTTGAAAATGCCTTATGGACACAGTATTGATGAATCTGAGTTATTTTCTTATAGGCATTCGGAGTCTGTTTGCGAACCGTCATCTGCGTGAAGATGATAGAACCATTCTTTTTGGCAAGCCCCATCTGATTTCTAAAGGTTCTCGGCCAGTTTAAGACTCCCTCTATGGCCGTTGTAAAATGAGTTTCCGTCTCGATGTAATAGTGACCGGTGTTGAGGAAATTCCTTATTACATGGATATATGCGTGTATCGGAAAGTCAACAGAAACATGACCACTAAAATCAGGTGATTCTACATGGCTTTCTTCTTTTGCCAATACACCGATGAGGTTTTGGACATCGACACGGAGATCATCGTCATTTTCTGGAAGCTCGTAACCGATAGGAAAACAAATCTCCAGACTGCCAGTATCAGCTTTGATTCCGACAAAGCAGTCACCATCACCATTTTCATTAACGTGACACATCTGACGGAGAGTGAGGTTACACTGCCGCATACCATCATTAGCCTTTGGAGGTATTATGTCAATCGTCTCAGCATTGTCAAAATGTGCAACATTCGGCATATTAATCACCGCCCTTCCTTACACCGGGAATCAAGGCTCATAAAGAAGCTCCCTGATTTGATTTTTGAAAATCCTGAAGCGGTCCTTGCCTCTGTTCTCATAAACAAACATCAGTATCACGGCCTCAAGAGAATCAAGGGTCTTGTTTTCTTCAGTATCAAATATAGCTCCCTGATTAAATTTGAAAGCATCATCCCATAAATACTTTATGACATTCTCGGGAAATATCCGGTTCTGAATGAGAGCCTTACGAATTGCATTAAGTCTATTCTTTTGATCGCCTGTAATGGTCCCCTCCATCTCAGCCTTCAGCAGTTTATTAAGTTCGGCACGAATGGTAGTATCCTGATTCTCGGGAATGTCGGCGTTGTCATATTTCAAATCGCTTTCATGCACAAAATATACACCAAGTCGCTTATCCTCTGAAGAGGCCATTTTTGCTTTGTTCCCAACAATCTGTTTGTTGATAACCTCGCAAAAACGTCGCCAGGTAACTTCGGTATCCAGAATCGTGCAATCTGCAAGAGACGAACGTACATTCTCAAAACTGTTTTCAATCAGCCGCATTTTCCAGCGTCTTTGGAAAGCGGTATCAAGAGTGAAAACATTCTGGTCGGATGTATTCATGGTGGCCAGGATAGACAGGTTGGATGGGATACGGATCTTATGAGATGGATCACCGAAAACAACTTCTGCGATATTCTTATCAGTGATTTCATACTCGCTTGTACCAATAGGATACTTTACACCAGCAATCGTTTTCTCTTCGACCATTCGGTCAAGGAGTTGAAAGATGTTTCCAAATATGGCGGGGGCATTGCCTCGGTTAAGCTCCTCGATAATAAGAATAAACACTTGCTGAGGATTGGCGTATGCCTCACGAAGGATAGTAGTGAACGGACCAGGGGTAAACTCATAAGTGACCTGGTTGTCGTGTTTTTTATCCACAACAGGGAGAATCTGCCCTACAAAGTCAGAGTATGTATAGTCTGGATGGAAAACAACCCTTTCAACCACACTTTCTTCGGGGCAGTATTCATGCTCCAGGGTCCAACTCTTACCTGATCCAGGGACACCATATAGAAGTACATTCCTACCGCCAGCAAGCCGTTTCGGTTTATCGATAAAGGGGGGTGCGACCTTTTTATCTTTTACTTCTAAATAACGATCATATAAGTACGATAAGTTCTTTGGCTTTCGCAATTCCACGCAGCTGGTTTGTACCCCCTCCTTTTCAGGCAACGTTTCGGATCCCTCGAATTCCAATAACCAGGTACCTTTGCGACAATGAGGCATGGGCTCTTTTTTGTCAAAATAGTATTCGGTTGTTTCTACAAAACCAAGAAGGCGTTCTCCGTCCATTACAACAAAAACTGAATTTTCAGATGCCGAGTAAAAAGTCCTAAGCTCACCAGCCTTACGAGATGCGATATTAGCGTTATCCCGATAACGCAGTTTATTCAGTTTTTCAGCCAGCTTTTCTCGGTTGAATTTCCCTTTTTCGTTGACATAGTTCTCTAGGTCCCCGACTTCCCCCCACCCGATAGCGATAATCCCCTTAGCTTTCCAATACTCGGCAAAATTCTGTTTGCCATCTGATGAGCCAAGTCTATAGAAATGTATCACATCCCCATATAAATCATAACATGCTTTTCCAAAAATAACATTATTGAATCGGGTCTTTTTTCGAATGAGCGCAAGCTGTCCATTACGCCCATAGTTTTTTTCGCTTGGTATAATGCCAAAGCTGAAAAGCATGTGGTTTTGCAAGTCTTTTGAATACCAAGGGGCGAACTTGTCCGGAAAGATCATCTGAAAATACTTCTGTATCCATACAAACGAAGCGAGGTCCTTAAACTCGGCGTTAAGTTTGTCATCAAGTAATTCGTAATCATGGATAGAGGTAAACTCTACTCCAGCTATATATTCACAAGCCTTTACGATAAAATCTCGTATTTTCTTTCCGCGTTCTAATGCTTCGGCTTCAGGCAGTTCATGCTGTTTTTTGGATGCGCCGGTCATCCATTTCCCATTTTTACTCTGAAACAAGCCATATTTAAATGCAGACCCGCCAGAAATGCTTCCAAATAAATTTTTGAATGTTTTCTTATATTCCAGATTGTAAGATAAGCTGCTTTTGTTGGAAAAACTGAACATCTTCTGGAGTAATTCGTCATCTGAATACTCTTTCAGCTTTTCTGGGGAGAAGTTTTCCTGAAACCATTTATAAGCGGCAAGAATATCTTCTTCAGGGGCTGAAGGCTTAAACTGTCCAGATTCGATATATTCCGTTATGATGGAGGCAGCTTTTTCGTACCCAGCATTCTCCTTATCCATATCGGCATTATTCATATTCAAAACTCCTTTCGATCAATTCAGGGGCAAGTCTGCCTCCAACATTTCGCGAATCTCATCTTTATAGACTAACATCTATTTTACATCACCATCAAAACTCTGCAAGAGGGACCCTTTAAATAATACTATCACACTCGAAGAGCTCAGCAATGAGTGCTTTTTTATTACCCGAACCCCTTGACAGGGGATTTTTTTATATTATGATTAATACTGCTACAGATTTTTACAGGTTGCCGAGAACAGAAAAACGTACATTCAGACAATACCATCCTAATACCCGAATAGAATGGAAAGTAAACACTATGAAGCCTGAAGAAAAAGCCAGAATAAAAATTGACAGGCAGTTAATTGCTGCTGGCTGGGATATTGTCTCAAGAGAAGAGTACGTTCCACGCACTACATCGGCTGTTAGAGAAGCTCTCATGAAAGGCAACGACGAGAGTGATTACTTGCTTTTCGTGGATAATAAAGCTATTGCAGTCGTTGAAGCAAAGTGTAAAGAAAAAAATCTACTCGATGAAGAAGTCCAGGCACAGGCTGAAGGTTATGCCAGCCATCCACAGGATTGGTACGGTTTGTGGTTTCCGGGCCAGATTCCATTAGTATACCTCGCCAATGGGGAGAAGATCTATTTCAAGAACTTGATGCAGCCAGATAGCGATTATGTTGAGCTGAAGGAAATGGACTCCCCGAAGAAGATGCTGAAGCGGATCGGTCGGGTTTCAGAATTTGGAGCACTCCCACGTCTTGACGAACGGGGACTGCGTGAGTGTCAGTTCAGAGCGGAAACCAAGTTTGAAGAATCTATCAAATCAGGAAAAAAGAAGAGTCTTGCAATTCTGGCAACCGGCTCCGGGAAAACGTATCTCGCTTGTCTTGCAAGTTACCGACTTTTGAACTATACCTCGACCAAGCGGATTCTATTTCTCGTGGACAGAAACAACCTCGCCCGGCAAACGGAGAGCGAATTCAGTACCTTCGACCGCACAGAAGGCCAACAGGAAATGAGTTCGTTATACGAGATCAAGCGATTGAAACAGGACAAGGACATAAAGGCAGACATCGTAATTTCAACGATCCAGAAGCTCTTTGCCGTCCTGACCGGTAGCCCTCTCCGCAACGATGTGAATGAAGATGCAGAGGATGAAAGAAACATAGAGAATGAAGAATGGGATGATGGAATGGTAATCCAGCTCGGTGATAACTTACAATTACCGCCTGATTATTTCCAGCTTATCATTGTTGACGAATGCCACCGTTCCATTTATGGCAAGTGGAAATCCGTACTTGATTATTTTTCGAGCGCTCATGTTCTTGGCCTTACTGCCACCCCTACGCCGGAAGCATACGCATTTTTCGATAACAATATTGTCGAAAATTACACCTATGAACAATCCATTGTGGATGGTGTCAATGTTCCGTTCCGCGTTTACAGAATTAAGACCAGGATCACGGAGAATGGCGGCACGATTCAAGATGGCAGCTCTGTGACGGAAACAACTCGCAGAACCGGCGCTGAAACTATTTACAAAGTGCCACAACGTGTAGATTACACCTCGAACGAGCTCGATCGAACAGTCACCAACCTGGATCAAATCAGGTTGGTTTTGGAGACATATAAACAAATAATTTACGAGGATCTCTATACTGACCGGGAAAAGAAATGGGAATACATTCCCAAGACTTTGATATTCGCCAAGGATGAGAACCACGCCACGCATATTGTTGAAGTCGCAAAACAGGTATTCGGTGCGGAGTTTGAGGATGGCGTTGTCCCGGAGCATTTCGTTCAGAAGATTACTTACACGGCAGAGGATTCCAATGGCCTGATCCGCGAACTTAGGACAGAGAAGGATTTCCGAATTGCTGTCACTGTTACGTTGGTAGCGACAGGAACAGATGTAAGGCCGCTGGAAGTTGTACTATTCATGAAAGATGTCCAGTCTGATATTCTCTATACTCAGATGAAAGGGCGTGGATGCCGAGTTATAGCTGAAGACCGATTGCGCGAAGTGACCCCCAACGCCAACACCAAAGAATGCTTCTATATCGTGGATGCGGTCGGTGTGACCGAGCACGAGAAGATCATCCCGATTCTTGGTAGTGGAAGCAGAAAAAAGGTCTATTCGCTTCAAATACTTTTAGAACGCCTTGCTCATAACGAATTGAGCGATGAGAATCTGTGGCTGCTGAGAGACTACTGCTCCTCGATTAACCGCAGATACGAGAATGATCTCTTATTTGGGAGACACCTTGATTATTTCATCACTCAATTCGGCTTTGCTCCAAAGACGATTGCGTCCAATATTCAGGAAGCATTCGACAATGGCACATTGCCGCCATACTTCAGCCCATCGGACGATAACACGACACGAATGAATCTGATTGCGGATCTTATCTTCAACGTTCACGCCCGCAAAAAGCTGCTGGAAATGCAGAGCGGCTATAATGATACGACAGAAGAAGATCTGGATGAGCTTACCTACAAAGGCTTCTCCAAAGAAACAGCCAGAACGTTTATTGAGAACTTCGAGAGGTATTTGGAGGAAAACAAAGATCGCCTCGAAGCACTGCGAATCATTTACAATTCCGAAGATACGGTGATAACCTACCAAATGTTGATGGATTTGCAAGATAGTTTACTGGCAGAAAGCCGCGAGTACGGCATCTATCAGATCTGGAAGAACTACAAGATTTTAGACGAGACTGGCGATGTGGATGAACTGGATGTAAAAACGAACATAAATGCGCTAACAAATCTGCTCCAGATCGTGCGTTTTGCGTATCATAAGAGCCCAATACTAACCAGCTTAATCAAGGGATATGCGCAGCGTTTCAACCTGTACTGCGGCCAGGCACAGCGTATTCTGACGGACGATCAGAAAGAAATTATGCGGCAAATTGCCGAGTACGTTGTCAACGATGGAGCAATTTCTGTGGTAGATCTGAATGAAATCGATACAGATCTCTGGCGCAGAGGCGTAACCAGTCTGACACCCAAAGTCCTTGCAGAAGAGATGCAGACGATGGCAAGATTCTTACTAAAAGCATAAAAGGAATAAAGATATGCCAACAGCACAGACAACCGAATCAGCCCTTCTTGCGAAGGTTTGGAGTATTGCAAACGTCCTGTCGTCGGCTGGTGTCGGTTTCACGGATTATATTACACAGCTAACCTACATACTCTTCCTGAAAATGGACGATGAAAGGGAGACAATGGGACTTACCAGCTACCTGCCCGAGGGCTGTAAGTGGAAAGACCTTTGTACTCTAAGCGGCACCGATCTCGTCGATAAGTACGAAGAAATTCTGACGGAGCTTTCCCAGTGCGAAGGTCTCATCGGCACCATCTTTACTAAGGCTGTAAACAAGCTGGACGCTCCCACCAAGCTCAAAAAAGTCATCGACATGATTGCCGAGGATAATTGGTACATGATGGGGAGTGACCTCAAAGGTGCAATCTATGAAAAAATCCTTGAGAAAAACGGTCAGGACCGAAAGAGCGGTGCGGGACAATACTTCACGCCACGATCGCTGATTTCTGCCATCGTAGAGGTCATTGACCCCAAAATCACGGAAACGGTCGCTGACCCCTGTTGTGGGACGGGTGGTTTCCTCCTTGCCGCCTATGAGCGTATGCGGACGCAAAGCCGCGATACGCAGAGACAGCGTTTTCTGAAAAATAACGCCCTTTTCGGCGCAGATAACACATCTCTCGTGGTTACGCTTGCCTCCATGAATCTCTACCTGCACGACATCGGCGTGAAGAAAAGCCCGATTGTGTATCAGGATTCGTTGATCGACAAGTCCGACAAAATGTACCAGGTCATCATGACCAATCCACCTTTCGGCACCCGCCCACAGGGGAGCGTGGACGTTTCCGCTAACCGCCCCGAATTCATTAGGACCTCGGACAACCAAGTCAATTTCCTACAACATATTATGTCGATCGTCAGGACCGGTGGCAGAGTCGGCGTCGTTCTTCCGGACAGCGTGTTGACCGACGGCGGCGCAACGCTCAAAGTTCGCGAGAAATTGCTGAAGGACTACAACCTGCACACGATCCTCCGCCTTCCCACCGGCATTTTCTACGCCAACGGGGTCAAGACGAACGTGCTGTTTTTTGAAAAAGGGGAACCGACCGGAGATATATGGGTCTATGACTACCGGACCGGCATTAAACACACCCTGGCAACGAAGCCCATGACCCGGGAGGATCTCCAGGAATTCGTGGATTGCTACTGCTCCGGCCATTTGCGGGACCGCCGGGAAACCTACGATCCCCAGACGAATCCCAACGGCAGATGGCGCCGTTTCACTGCCGACGAGGTAAAAGCGCGGGAAGACTTGAACTTCAAATGGCTTGACTTCACCGAAGAAGACGACCGTTCCGTGGCTGATATTCTCGAAGAAATGCAGGAAGAGTCGGACGGCATCGCCGCCGCCGTCGCTCAACTCAAAAAGCTGCTGGGAGGGATCGAGCTGTGATTGATACGAAAGCGCTGAGAAACAAGATCCTCGACCTTGCCATTCAGGGCAAACTGACCGAACAGCTTCCCGAAGACGGTACGGCGGAAGAACTACTACAAGAATTTATAATAAGAAAAAAAGAAATAGAGGACTCTGGAGTTTTAAAAGGCAAGAAGAAGAAAAACATTTTACCGTTAGATGATGCTGAGTTTCCTTTTGAAATTCCTTCAAATTGGAGTTGGGTGAGATTAGATTCTATTGCTGAGGTTTTTGGACGTATAGGTTTTAGAGGTTATACAAAAGACGATATTGTTAATCAGGGTCATGGAGCTATTTCGCTATCGCCATCAAACATTACAAAAGACGGAGAAATTGTATACGACAAATGTACTTATATTTCATGGGAAAAGTATATTGAATCCCCTGAAATCATGGTTTACGAGGAAGATGTTATTATTGTAAAAACAGGTTCATCATACGGAAAATGCGCTGTTGTACAATCCTTGCCAGAAAAAGCCACTATTAATCCACAGTTAGCAATCTTAAAACATGTTCTTTGCAATAGATATTATTTACATTTTGTTCTAATTAGTTCAATGGCTAATAAACAATACCAAGATTTTGTGATTGGGGCTGCTACTCCAACTTTTTCACAAGAGGATCTTGCTAATCTTCTTCTTCCCCTTCCTCCTCTTTCGGAGCAGGAGCGTATAGTCGAAAAGATAGAACAAGTTTTTTCTGTTCTTGATACAATCGACGCGTTACAGGCGCGGTACGCGGATAATCGTAAAGCTCTCAAAAGCAAGCTGATTGACGCCGCCATTCAGGGCAAACTGACCGACCAACTCCCAGAAGACGGCACCGCGGAAGAACTGTTTCAGCAGATACAGGCGAAAAAACAGAAACTCATCAACGCTGGCAAAATCAAGAAAGAAAAACAACTTCCCGAAATCACATCGGCAGAGATCCCGTTTGAGATTCCGGCAAATTGGAAATGGGTCAGGGTTAATGATATTGGAAGCTGGTCCGCTGGTGCCACACCATTAAGAGGAAACCGGAATTACTATCAAAATGGCACTATTCCCTGGATAAAAACAGGAGAATTAAAAGATGGATATATAAATAAGGCTGAGGAGTACATTACAGAAGATGCTTTAAATGAATGCTCTGTAAGATTAAATCCCGTTGGGTCGGTTTTAATAGCCATGTATGGAGCGACTATAGGAAAAGTTGGAATCCTTGAAATTGAAGCAACAACCAACCAGGCGTGCTGTGCATGTATTCCGATATACATAGACAACAAGTATTTGTTTTATTTTCTCAAAAGCAATAAAAAAAGATTTTTGGAAGCATCACATGGTGGAGCACAGCCAAACATCTCAAAAGAAATTATTATAAAAAGTGCGATGCCCCTTCCGCCCCTCGCAGAACAAAAACGAATTGTTGACCGTTTAGGTAAACTCCTTGCTGTATGCAGTGAATCGAAATGAGGTGAAAACTATGGAAAAATCACAACTCTTTTGGCAAACATATCTGAATCTTGAAAAAGAAGTACTCGAAGTTGCAAAATATATTTATATTGCCGATGAAATTACTACTTATTCGAAAGGTGTCCCAACTCCTACTAATTGCAATACGCAACTTGAAACTTTTTCCCCTCATATAGCAGATTTACTTGTTAGAACATGTATAGAAATCGAGGCAATCTCAAAAGAATTGTACTTTAACCTTGGTGGTCCAAAATCACGAGGTGACAAGAAACTATATTTTGATGAAGACTGTCTGAAACTAATTGATATAAAATGCAAAACACATCAAAAAATCGTAATGGTCACATGTCCTTTTTTCAACTTAACAAAAGAAGAAAATAGGGTTTTTAAGCCTTTGAAAGGAGCACATAAAAGACAAGGCGCAGATTGGGGAAAAGCATATCAAGCCTTGAAACATGACAGGTATTCCTCAATAAATCAAGGGACCGTTAAGAAGTGGTTGCATGCTATGGGGGCTTTATACTTATTAAATATTTACTATAAAAATGTCAGTTTTACTTCAAAATTCTTGGAAATCAACGAAATAGACTTTTCATTAGGATCTTCTATTTTTTCTGTAAAACAACCAAGCTACGAATACATCATGAGTTCAGTAAATAATCAAGAGACTACAGATCTTTTAGGAGCTGATGAAAGTCCATTCATTTTGAAATATACAGATTCGCATTACAGGCAAGTTCTTGATGCAAATAAAACAATGCAGGAAGAAATGTATCGTTATTGGTCTTCTCAGCCCGAACTAAAAGAACCAGAGTTCATCCAACAAATAATACAAGCGCAAGAAAAAGAGAAAAACGATCCGCAGAAGAGATGTATTCCGCTATGGGAATTAGCTCAATACCGACTGAGGAAAAAAATACCAATTTCTTTACCTTTTGAAGAAAGAAAAAGGTTGTTGATTGCAAGCCCTGAATGGAATGGACCAATACTTCAACGAGCGTCTCGTTTGAAGGCGGACGAAATTACCGAAGCTAATATCCAAGCAGAAATTGATAAAGCTGGAATGTATGCCGGTATGGAACTTCAACAACGCTTTGAAAATATCAGGATCAATAAAGCATTCAGAGAAGGATACTGTGAACTGGTATTAGATACTGGTAATGTTCGATACAATAAATGACATCAGAGGACAATGGGATATAAATCCTCTCCAAGTTTAACGAATGAGGTGAAATGATGAGCAGTATTGTTCAACCAAGATGGAAAGTTCCAGAATATACTAAAAGCCAGATAAATGAAGCTGGCCAGATAATGCGTAATCCAAACGCAACTAATAAAGATGTGCTGTATGCTTTAAAAATAATAGATAATTGGCGAGCTGCTCATGCTTATCCGATGCATATCTTTTACATGAATCTTCGCAGAAATGTAAAGTCACACCCTGATATTATCGTTGTTGAAAGGCTCAAACGTTTAAATTCTATCGTTGACAAACTTCGTCGTGAAACAGGAATGGAGTTGTATCGAATGCAGGATTTAGGTGGCTGCCGAATGGTACTGCCATCGTTAGATGAAGTATATGAATACAGTAAAAAATTTAAGGATTCAAAAATCAGGCACGAACCTAAATCGCCAAAGGATTATATTCAAGATCCCAAAAAATCAGGATACCGTTCTCTACATTTGATTTATAAGTTTAAAACAAACACACCTGATAAGCAAATCTTTAATCAATATCCTATGTTAATCGAGTTGCAGTTTCGAACACATCTGCAACACATTTGGGCAACAGCTATTGAAACAATCGGGCTGTTTACTCATCAAGACTTAAAATCAGGGCAAGGTTCAGAGGAATTTAAACGGTTTTTTGTATTGGTTTCATCACTTTTTGCAATCAGAGAAAATTGTCCTATTGTCCCTGGAACAATTCGAGACGAAAAAGAACTTGTATCAGAAATTCAAAGGATAGACACTCAGTGTCATATTTTGGATTTACTGTCAGCAATTAATGCCGTGGTTGAAAGTGAGCAGGAGAATCTTGCAGGGAAGAAAGGTTATTTTATTCTTTTGCTTAATTATAAGGAACGTATCCTACGAAAAAAATACTTTAAGCCGATTGAATTCGAACTCGCCAACAAAACTTATAGTGAATTAGAAAGTAACCCGAATAATATTTATGATGATATTGTCTTGGTAGGTGCCTCTTCTTTTTCTGCGGTCAAAGATGCCTATCCTAATTACTTTATGGATATTAGTGAATTTGTAAGACTGGTAAAGGGGTACTTACAATGACTGTTCATAAGCTACGAGGTGGATCATGAGTACAGACTATCCTATCGTCGAACAAGCCGTACAGGCCGCAAAGAATAAAAGAAGGCACTTCGGTTCTCTGTTCCAAAAGGATGATTAAACATCGCCACGACCAGATTTAATCATTCCTGACATCAAAAAGAGGAGGCGGGAATAGTCCCGTCTCCGCAAGAACTTTCATGATCCGCAAAGGATTAAAGGTCAGCAGCCTTGACAACCTGAATTTTCAGGCTATAATTAACATCATCGGATAAGGATTCCAACAGACCACGCAACTGATCTGTCATTTCCTCGACTGACCTGTAATCTGACCTATGCAATACTAGGGTATCCGTTTTACCCCGTAAAACAAGGGACGAAACATCACCAGCACCTACCCTGGAAGCGTCGTCCCCGTAATCTTTCCATTTTATCGAAAGGTCCACCATGAAAAAACTCGCCTTTCTCTTTTTTGCCCTCCTTGCAATTTCCGCCCCGGTTTTGGCCGGGGAGCGCGTTCCTCCGGTGGTTTTGTCGCCGCTTGCGGATGAGTATGCCGACCAGTTCCGGCGCTTTCAGGGAATTCCCAGTCTGGCGGTCACGGACGACCAGAATGTATGGGCGTGCTGGTACACGGGCGGAGTGACCGAGGACCGCGATAATTACGTCTTGGTGGTCCACTCAACCGACGGCGGCGAAACGTGGTCCGCGCCCCTTTTCGCCATCGACCAGCCCGGCGAGCCGCGGGAGTACGACCCCTCCATCTGGTACGCGCCGGATGAGAAACTTCACCTTTACTGGGCGCAGCGTCCCGGTGAGGACGGCCCGGCCGACGTTTGGACGCTCGCCTGCTCCAATCCCAACACGGAGCCGGTCTGGGAGAAAACGCCCCAATTCGTCACCTCCGGCGTGATGATGAATAAACCGATCGCCGATTCCCGCGGGCGGTGGATCTTCCCGGTCTCGGTCTGGAATCTCCCCTGGGCCGGCGGCGGTGAGAAGTTGGACCGCTCCCCAAACGGCCCCTGCGGCGCGTGGTTCGTCGTGAGCGAAGATCAGGGAAAGACCTACACGAAACTCGGCCGCGGATACACGCCCGTCGAGTACACGCTCTTTGACGAGCACTCCATCGTGGAGCTGAAAGACGGCCGGTTCTGGATCATGAACCGCACGAACAAAGGGATCGGCGACTTTTACTCCTCGGACGGCGGCAAAACGTGGACCGACTTCCAGCCCTCGAAGATCCCGCACACGTCGTCGCGGACGTTCCTCCGTCGGCTGGCGAGCGGGAACCTGATCCTCGTGAAAAACGGGCCGATCGACCAGGACGTCGGGCGCCGGCAGATGATGGCGTTCCTCTCCCGCGACGACGGCCAAACGTGGGAGGGCGGCCTGATGCTCGACGAGCGCGACCAGGTCTCCTACCCCGACGGCGACCAGGCCCCGGACGGCACGATCTTCATCATTCACGATTTCCAGCGTTTGGGCGCGAAGCAGATTTTCGTCTCACGCATCACCGAGGCGGACATTCTGGCGGGAAAACTCGTTTCGCCGAAAAGCCGGCTGAAGATCCTCGTGAACCAGGCGACGGGTCAGTCGGTCGCGCCCGCAAGCCAGAAAGTGGTTTTGAACCCGAACAAAGACGGGAAACCGTTCCAGACCGGGCCGGCAGCGCAGTTCGAACCCGTTCAGAGCGGCGATTCCGTCACGACGTTTGAGACCGGCTGCAAACTCTTCACCAACCGCGAGTACCGCAATAACGAGGTCCCGGACTACCTGAAGGACCGGAAATTCCTCCTTTCGACGATCGACTCGACCGAGGCGAAATGCGTGGAAAGCGGCTGGGCGTACGTCGTCACACCGATGCCAAACCGGAACCGGGATTCTCTTGCGGAGTTTCTTCTCTCGCAGGGATTTGAAAAGGCCGCCAAGCCGGAATTTACGCTTTTCGGAACGAGTGCAAACGACACAGTGACACTTTTTCAGAAGAAAGTCGAAACGGGTGAGACGATCAAGTTCGGAAAGTGGGGGATCCTGATTTTCTGATCCCAAGACAAAAAGAGGGGGCGATGCCGAAACATCGTCCCCTTGCGCTTTAAATTAACCTCCTGATCACTTCATCGGCGTAGCGGATTTGAGTCCCAGAAGGGAATCACTTCCCGAGGTCACACGGACTTTCCAACCTGATTCCGTTTCCCGTTCTTCCGACGGCACAGAAGCCGGAATGATGGAAACTTCAGGCTTGGAAACGGGCTGCTCGAAGGAAACTTTCGTCACTTTAGCGTCACGAACCGGTTCAGTGGCGGGAACGTTTTCTTCATTCGGCTGAATCTTTTCCAGCGGAACGTTTTCTTCCACGGGCACGAGTCCATTCGGCTCCGCGGCACTTGGCGTTCCGGCCGGTTCCAGAATGTAATCCTGCTGGGAAACCAGCACTTCGCCCGGAGCAAGCTGAATTTGCGGCTGCTCGCTGGCGACGATCGGGTACATTTCAGCCGGAACCGTCTGAACGGGCATTGCGTTTGACGTGTCTGCCTGTTTCATCGAAACGTTTGAGGCGACCGGTGCGTTCATACTTACAGGAATCACTCCCGGAGCCGGAGCCGAAAGGGCCGGAGTCGTGGAGTTATTCGAGGCCATATACTGGACGGAGGAGTTGAGCGCGCGGTTCTGTGGTGTCATTGCGTCATGTTCCAGAATCACTTCCGTTCCATCCTCCAGCATCACACGCTGGGTCTGGTAACTCAAAAGGCTGGCGGAGGGTGTAGCCGAAGCGGGAGCCGCGACCACGGTATTTGCCGGTACTGCCGCCGGAACACCCGGGACCGCCGGAGAGACGACCGTGTCGGAAATCACCGAGTAGTTTTGCGGGTAGTACTGATTCTCATAAAGGTTGGATGCCTGAAGCGCCGCAGGATGTCCCGAAGCGCTGGAGGCGTTCAGGTACATGTCGTTTTCGGCATAAACCGGATCGATCGGCGCGGCAGCCGCAACCGGAACTCCGGGACCCGGAACGATGGGGCCCATGACGTTCGGATTCCAGAAAACGGCTCCGACCGTCCGCAGACCACCCCAAGCCACCAGTCCCGTACCAACCACGGCGGCACGACCTGTACGATACGCCACGCGGCCAGTGAATCGCACCGCGTCACCTGCCAGCGGGATAAGTCCCGGCCACATTCCGCCGTAACGCCCGCATCCACCCCAGGGACCCCAGCAAGGGCCACAGCCTCCACAAGGAGCGCAGCAATCGCCGCAGGGAACACCACAATCACCACACGGGACGCCACAGTCTCCCATCGGAACACCTGCCGGATAAACCATCGCATCCGTCTGAACCGGAGGGGCCGCCAAAACGGAACCTTCCACGCGGGGAGCCGGAGTCATAACCGTTTCCACTGAATCGGAAACCTGATTGTAACTCACCGGACGCCAGGCGCTTTGGGTATCCTGCGTACGGGCAGCTTTCGCCGTTTCAAACCCAATACCCTCTTTTTCCGCGTTCATCTGGGCTTTCAGATAACCCGGAACTTCGCTTGAAGGCGTGTAATTGGCACGATAGTGAAGCGCGCCGGAACTCCGGAATTTCGACGTTTCGCGAACGGGTTCCTGGTACTGGACCGGCTGAACATAAGTCTGTTGAGCCGACTGGGGATAGGGTTTAAGAGCCGGCTGAGCGTAGGTCTGCTGAACCGGCTGAGCGTAGGTCTGCTGACCATAAACGATCTGCTGAGTCGGCTGAGGCTGAACGGCCGTAAAGTTCATGCCGCCCTGACAGGATTTGCACCCACCCTGGACCGGCACCGGGGTCGCACCCTGGAACGGGACCTGGGACCCACAGTACGGTGACGGAGCAGTATAAAAGCCCTTTTCAGGCTGGCCAGCGTTCATTTTCACCGGGGCACCCGTAACGATCTGGCTGCTGCGTAAACCGGAGCCGATCGTGTTGGCGCTGCAGCACGGTTCACCTGTAACGTCGCAGCACGCGCAGGGATACCAGCTCTTGCGCAGTTCGTCAATCACGCGTTCACTGCAGCCGGGACCTTGCCAATAGTTCTGGCCGTTCCAGATTCTGCCCAAAAGTCCACCGCCGCAGCCACCGCACGGAAGGCACGGACCGCAGCTGACCGGATAAACCGGAGGACAGGAAGCCTCGCAAGGCATCTCACAAGGCGCACCACAAGGCGCCGCCATTCCAGCGTAACCACCGGCGACCATCGGCCCCACGGCATGGTTTCCGCAGTTTCCGCTGGCGCAGCCGCCGTTCAGGCCGTAATACCCTTCCTGATTCGCGTAAATTGGACATCCTCCACGGTCTGTCGGAACACCCATCATTTGGGCCTGAGCGGTACAAATCGCCATTCCGAAGAGAATCGCCAGAATTTCTGAGACGATTATTCTGAAGGTCTTTTTCATTTTTGAATCCTTTCAAATTTCTGACCGAAGTTTCAACAAATTTCAGCCATATACACACACTTCCAGAGTGCTTGAAACACTCCATCTCTTTTATCGGCTATTTTTACCAGAAAAATCTATAAAATCGTTAAAATTAGAAAAATTTTTTTATTTTGCGTGTTTTAAACTTGTACCGATAAGATAATATGGTATAATAATCGAGCCGATACAGAACCGTCCCTTTTCCTGTAATACTGAGCCGATGAACACAGAAGCAGAAAAGAAACCTCGTATTTTAGTCGTCGAAGATGAAGTAAATCTGGCCGATGGAATCCGTTTTTCACTGGAACACGAACTCTACGACGTGACGTTGATCCATGACGGAAACGAGGCGCTTACCCTCCTCCTGACCGAGCCGGGGGCGTTCGATGTCATTGTGCTGGACATTATGCTCCCGGGCGTGAACGGTTTTACGATCTGTTCTCAGGTGCGCGAGCATGGGATCCTCACGCCGATCATGTTCCTCTCGGCCAAAACACTCCCGGAAGACAAAGCGCGTGGGTTTGACGTTGGCGCGAACCAATACCTCGCCAAGCCGTTTGATCTGGACGAATTTCTCGCCCGAATCCGAAATATGCTGAAGCTGCACCAACTCCAAAGCGCAAAAGAACAGGAACCGGCCGCTGAACTTCCGGAAGAGATGCAAATAGGAAACGCAACGGTAAATTTCAACACTCTGGAGGTTAGAACTCCTGCAAAGACGCACCATCTCACGTTCCTTGAAATGACCCTTTTGAAGTATTTTGTGCAGAACGCGAACCGGTTGATCTCGAAAGATGAGCTTTTGAAAAACGTCTGGAAGACCTCGGCGGGAATGAATACCCGCGCCCCGGATCAGTTTATTTTGCGTTTAAGAAAAATTTTTGAACAGGATTCGACTCGTCCGCAGTACTTCCTGACATACCGCAACGCCGGATACAGGTTTATGCCAGACGGGAACAAATAACAGGGACAACGCTCTTCCAGTCTCGTAGCTGCACGTTTTTCCGGGATCGATACACTGGTTTTTCCTCTTTGCGGGCGTGGTTCTGAATTGTCGTGCGAGTTTTTTTCGGAAAATTTCTCCACTGGGGCTTGACTTTTTCGCAAAACGGGCTAAAATAAACTTAATACCTGAAAGGGAGATTTCAGCAATGGCGCTGGACCTCTGTTTCAGGTTTTTTTCTTGCATGAACCGGAAAATCTCTCCTTCCGGCTCCGTATCGGCGCAATGACGCGGCGGCTCAAACCTTGATTTTTAAGCGTTTTTTTGAGTTTTTTTTTGCGCGGGTACGGTCTTTTCTATGGGAATCTGCCGGACTCTGCGCCTCCCTTTTCAAAGTTAGGAGATGAATCCATGACTGCAGAACAAATTAAAAGAGTAAAGCGTTTCCGCTGGATCGGAATGTTCGGCCTTCTGCTGATTTTCAGCGTGTGGGGGCTTTTCACCACGGAACCGCGCGATTTGACCTACTCCCCCGATGGTGCGGTTTACACCGATGCCGAGGCGGAATCGGCCGTGAACATTAACTTCGCCGACGTCGCGTGGATGATTACCGCGTCCGGTCTGGTGATGCTCATGACCCCGGGACTTTCCCTCTTCTACGGAGGAATGGTCCGGCCGAAAAACGTCATTTCGACGATGGTCCAGAGCATCGTTTCCATCGGCCTCGTTTCGGTGATTTGGGTCGTGATCGGTTTCAGCCTCGCGTTCGGTGACTCGTGGCACGGCCTGATCGGAAACCCGTTCCAGTTCTTCATGTTCCAGAACGTCGGCGCGAGCCCGAACGGGATCGGGTCGGCGGTCGAAATCGCGGATTATGTCCCGGTCCAGAAGACCGAATCCGGCAGTTGGGTGAAGGCCGAAAGTGTGGACCTGGCGACGCTCCAGGACGGCCAGAGCGCTTACGCGGCTCCGGCTGCGGAAATGGCCGCGGACGGCACGTTCACGGATGAAGTGGTGATTTCAGCCACGAAAAAGGGCGTGTCGTTCATCAATTACGCGGCCCTGGGCCTCACGATCCCGCTCGTTCTTTACGCTCTTTTCCAGATGAAATTCGCGATCATCACGCCGGCGCTGATCACCGGGTCGTTCGCCGAACGGATCCACTTTTCCGGCTACCTGGTCTTCATGACCCTTTTCACGCTTTTCGTTTACGCTCCGCTGGCACACTGGACGTGGCATCCGGATGGGCTTCTGGCGTGGATGGGCGTACACGACTTCGCGGGCGGGATCGTGGTTCACGCCTCGTCGGGCGTCGCGGCGCTTGCGGGCGCTTTGTACCTCGGACGGCGTGTGGAACCCGGTGAGCACTCCCCGGCCAATATTCCGCTCGTTCTGCTCGGCGCGTGCCTCCTCTGGTTCGGGTGGTTCGGCTTCAACGGCGGTTCGTTCCTCTGCGCGGACGCCAGCGCGGCCAAGGCGTTTCTGAACACGAACACGGCTTCGGCCGCTGCGATGCTGACGTGGTTCCTCTGGGACGCGGTTTTGGGACGCAAGCCCTCGGCCATGGGCGTGGCGGTCGGCGCCGTCGCGGGTCTGGTCGGGATCACCCCCTGCGCGGGCTGGGTGACGGTCGGGACCTCGCTCTTCATCGGGACGTTCATTGCGCTGGTCTGCAACACGATGGTCCACTGGCGGGCGCGTCATCCCGACATTGACGACGCGCTGGATGTTTTCTCGACCCACGGCGTGGGCGGCATCGTCGGCACCATCCTGACGGGCTTTTTCGTCGGCGTGATGGTCGAGCACGGCGGAGCGACCGCGTTCTGGATGCACGTTCTGGGTGTCGTGATCGTGTTCGTGTACTCGTTCGTCGTTTCGTTGATTCTGTACTGGGTGACCGACTGCCTGGTCCACCTCCGGGTTTCGACGGCGCACGAGCGTGAGGGCCTCGACCTGAGCCAGCACGGCGAGCACTACGCCATCGTGTACGATGATGACGAGGAGCACGAATTGCGCGAGTGCCAGGAAGTGAAGAATTAAAACTTTGCGCGACGGCGCTTCCAGCGTCGTTTTTTCGGAGTGCGGTGATACAGTCGCGTAAGCGACATTCACCGCTTTCCCTTGCGGCAATACCGCCTCGAAGAGGCATTTGCCGCCGAAGTACGCTGGACGTTCCCCCACGTGAAACCTTTTTAAATGTTTAAAGTTTTTTGATCGCTAAGTGAAAGCGGCAAATGAAGCCTTCGGCTTCTGTATTGCCGCACTCCGAAAAAACTTTTTCTCCGTGGCCCTTGAACTTTTCAAATTTTCTGTTAAATTAAAGGGGATTCGTGACCTCAGCGTCATTTCCAGTCACTCCCTTTTTTCTTTTGGAATTCCCACCATGAAACGATTTTTCCTTTCCGCGCTCACCCTCCTTTTTTTACTGACGGTCACCCTTTGGGCCGAGGAAAAACGGCCGGTCCTCATCATCAACGAGGATAATGACCACTACTTCAAGCAGACGGCCGACCTCATGACGCTCGACGCGCTGCAGGCGTACATCGACCGGATGAAAGACTCGCACGTCACGCACTTTTTTATGTGCCCGCAGGGGCAGCGGACGAGTTACGACTCGAAGGTCCACGAGCGTATCTGGGAGGGAATGGCGGACGGTTCGCCCGTCGATTACGGCCCGGGTGAGGCGGGGATCCGCTGGACCTCCAACTGCAAGAAACTTTACGAAATGGGGATCGACCCGTACACGGTCTGGATCGACCGGTGCCGGCAAGACGGCATTTCGCCGTGGATCTCGATGCGGATGAACGACGTGCATTTCGTCAACCGGCCGAACTATTTCCGGAATTTCAACTTCTGGCGCGAGCACCGGGAGCTTTGGCGCGTTCCGGACTCCAACCTCTCGAACTGGACCGACTGTGCGTTCAACTACGCGAAAAAAGGGGCGTACGACTTTTACATGGCGTGCGCCGTGGAGCTTTTGGAACGCTACGACGCGGACGGCTTCGAGATGGACTGGATGCGGTTCTGCCTGCACCTGACGCCGGGCAAGGAAGTCGAGGACGCGCATTTTCTGACCCAGTTCGTGCGTGATGTGAAGGCGAAAGCGCTTGAAATGGAAAAGGTCCGAGGGCATAAGATCCTCATTTCGGTCCGCGTCCCGGCGACTCCGCAGGCCTCGGCCGCGCTTGGAATGGATGCCGTTGCGTGGGCGAAAGAAGGGCTGATCGACCAGATCGTCGCGTCCTGCTTCTTCTCGACGAGCGACTTTGATATTCCGGCGGCCGACTGGAAAAAAGCGGTCGGAAACCCCGATTTCCCGGTTTTCGCCGCGACGGATGACGGCGTTTCCTGCGGGAGCGGCGTCGCGAGGACCCCGCTTTCTTACGAAATGTACGACGGCTGGGCGACGAATATGTACGCGAACGGCGCGGACGGGCTTTACCTCTTCAATCTGGTTTACCGCCCGGCCATTTTCGAGCATCTGATCAAGCGCGGTTTCGCCCCGGACGAAATCGTGAACTTCCCGCGCCGTCACGTCGTTTCGTGGCGGGACTACATGGCGACGTACGGCAAGCCGGAGCTGGATCAGGAAAAGCAGCTTCCCAAAACGCTCAGCGCGCCGGCGGAGGTGAAAGTACAGTTTGGCCGAAAGCCGACCGTGGCCGGAGCGTTTTACATCACGGCGGGATTCTTCGAGGGTGAAGGACTGAACGACGCGGAATTTCAGGTCCAGCTGAACGGCTCCGACGCGCTGGAGACCAAAGAGCTGATGAACCCGCAGCGGTTTGGAGGCATGGCGCGGGCGGTTCGGTTTCGCGTCCCGTCAGAAGCCGTCCGCGACGGGATCAACGGCGTGAACGTGACTCAGAAAACCGGCAAAGCGCAGAAACTCGGCTGGGTCGAGATGGAATTCCAGCCGGAATGAAATTAAGAGCGTAAGACCCGCTAATGAACCGAAGAAACTACACAAAAAAGAGGAAAACGATTTGGGCTAAACACCATACCGGTCCCGATTCAACGCGTGATTTAAACACGGATTTCCACAGATTAAAGGGATTTCCACGGATTTTTAAAGAAAACAGATCGAAGTCTTTCCTGAAAAAATCCTTTTAATCCTTTTAATCCGTGGAAATCCGTGTTTAAATAAAAGGTGGAAGTGAAATGAGCCCAAGGGGTTGAATGGGAGGTTTTTAAAACTTCCTTGAATTCAATCCGCCTTAATCCGCCCCATCCGCCTGATCCGCAGGGCCTATAGTGATTTGGGGACGTTTGGGGTGGGATTGAGTCTCACGTGCGCTGGATTTTGGACCGGTTCGCAAGTAAGCTCCTTACTTTACCAACGGTGCGATTTTCTCCGCCCAGCGCTCGTAGCCCAGTTTCTGCAGGTGCACGAGGTCCGGCGTCATGGCCGAAGTGTCGAGTTTTCCTTCCGGGGTCAGGAAGCACGACGAAAGGTCAAGAACGGTCACGTAGTCCAGGTCTTTCACGCACTTTTCGATCTCCGCGTTGATGGCCGCTCGCTTCGGATTGTTGCCGTTCAGGTCGTCGCCACCCCACGGGAAGACTTTCTGGACGTAAACCTTCATTTCCGGGAATTTCTCGTGCAGGATCTCGCAGATCTTGCGGTTTCCCAGACCGATGTTTTCGGGCTTGCTGCTCGCGCTGTTGTTCACGCCGATCAGGAGGAACGCGCGGGTCGGCTTCACGTTCGAGAAATCGTAGTGTTCGAGCCGCCAGATGACGTTTTCGGTGCGGTCCCAGCCGATCCCGAGGTTAATGGCCGTGGTGCCTTCGAACAGTTTATTCCAGGCTTCCGCGCCGTTTCCTTCCCAGTAGTGCGTGATCGAGTCGCCGATCATCAGGACGTCGATGTTCCCCTGCTTCAAAATCTCGTTTTTCGCGTTGAACCGGCCCAGCTCACGCGGGTAACCGACGCATTCCGGAACCTCGGCGGGAATGGGGCCAAGGACCTTTTCGATTTCCGGCTCGATGGCGGCCGCCCAGCGCTCGTAACCCTCCGCGTTCGGGTGGAGGTAGTCCGGCATGAGGCTCGCCGGGAGCGTGCCGTCCTCGTTCAGGAAACACTTCGCCAGGCTCATCCGCACGACGCGCGGGTCGGAGTCGAAACGGCCTTCCAGATTCTTGTTGATCCCATCGACTTTCACCCGCTGGGCGTCGGTCGGATTGGCGGAACGCGGGAAAACGTCGAGGAGCAAAATCTTCGCTTCCGGGAATTTCTCTTCCAGAACGCGGACGACTTCTTCGATCCCGCCGGCGGTTTCTTCCGGAGTGTTACGATTATTCGTCCCGATCATCACGACGATCATTTTCGGGGCGATCTTCTCCTGCGGCGAGTTTTCGAGCCGCCACAAAACGTGGGTCGTGCGATCGCCGCCGATGCCGAAATTGTAGGCGCGGCGCGTGCCGTAGTATTTCTTCCAGACTTCCTTACCGGCCCCTTCCCAGCCGTGGGTGATGGAGTCGCCGACAAACATCAGGTCGATCGGAAACGCTTTTTCGTTTCGGGCAATGGCATTCACCCAGGCCGCCTGCTGCTGGAAGCGCGGAATGTTGCGTTCGGCGGGGACCGTTGCGGGATTGACCGCCTCCGCAGTCGCCTGAGCGAACAGCGAGCCGGAGCACAAAACCAGGGTGAGAGCGAAGAGCGCAAAAACGCGCTTGAATGAGGTGAGCATGAATTTTCTCCTTAAAGGTTGGAAGGATGGGGGTTGATGTATTGTGTGGGGATCTTTGTGGAGTGCGGCAATACAGAAGCCGAAGGCTTCATTTGCCGCTTTCACTTAGCGAAAGAAAAACACGACGATGATAAAAAGTTCTTCTCGTGGGAAAGTCAAACGTGGTTCAGCGGCAAATGCCTCTTCGAGGCTGGATTGCCGCAAGGGAAAGCGGTGAATGTTGCTTGCGCAACTGTATCACCGCACTCCAACACTTTTCTCACACGCTGAACTTGATGTGCAGGCAGTCGCCGTCCTGGATCTTGTACCCTTTCATTTCGCTGTGGGCCAGACCGGCGGCTTTGACCGCGCTTTCCGAGCCGAGGCGGATCAGGTCCGCGACCGAAATGACCTCCGCCCGAATGAACCCGCGCGCCAGGTCGGTGTGGATCGAGCCGGCGGCGTCCAGGGCCGTGCCGCCCTTGCGCAGGATCCAGGTCCGGACCTCATCTTCGCCGGCGGTGAAAAAGACCATCTGGCCGGAAACGTCCATCATGGAGGTGATGATCTCGTCGCGCTCGACCGTTTTCAGGCCCATTTCGTCGATGAGCATCTGGCCCTCTTCGGCGGACATGGTGGAGAGCTCGCGCATGAGCGAAACGGGCGCCGCCAGAACGCGGATCTGGTCGCCGAGCATTCCGTTGAAACGCTCGTAGTCCTGCTCATCGTCGGCCGTGTTCACGAGCACCATGCGGGATTTGTGCGTGAAAAGACGGAACGACGAAAGGCAGTGCAGTTCCTCCGGGTCCAGCGCGCTGGCCGGGATGGGGTTTCCGGACTCCAGGCCGGCGTTGATCTTCTCCAGCGTGTCCAGCTCGAACTGGACTTTTTCTTTTTCTTCCTTCGGAAGCGGGCGCTTGTGCGTCTCCTTCACGCGGGAAATGCGGCGCTGGACCAGGTCCATGTCGGCAAAAAGCAGGTCCTCGTAGAATTTGCGGTACTCCTCCTTGGGATCGGCCCCGCCGTAGCCCGCCACGACCAGAACGAGCGAGTCGGCCTCACGGATGGAGGCGAGTTTGGCGGCGTTTCCTTGCTGATCCCGGCTCAGCCCTGGCGTGTCGGTCACTTCGATCAGCGCGTGGGTGACTTTTTTCGGCTTGAAAATCTTCGCGAGTTCGTCGAGCCTCACGTCCGGAATGGCGGCCATGGCGCTTTGCCCTACGTGCGATTTGGACGGATCCGCCTCAACGCCCGTCAGCCACTGAAAAAGGGAGCTTTTCCCGGAACCCTGGTAACCTGCAAGACCAATTTTCATTTTTCTGTTTCCTGAAGTGATGTGTGTCAACGAAATAAACGGAATTCGTTAATTATAGCAGATTTTTCAGACTTGAAAAGCCCCCGTTACTCTCCCGCGAACAGTCTCTGGTAGAATTTGCAGCGGTTCATCAGTTCTTCGTGTGTTCCATGGTCGGTGATCTGGCCGTTTTCCATCACGATGATCTCGTCCGCGATGCCCAGAATGCCCAGCCGGTGCGTGACCAGCAAGACCGTTCGGCCCTGGTGGAACTCGGCCAGCGACTCCTGGATCGCGCGCTCGCTTTCCAGATCGATCTGGCTCGTGGCTTCGTCGAGAAGCAGAAATTTCGGGTCCCGCAGAATGACGCGGGCCAGGGCCAGCCGCTGACGCTGACCGCCCGAGAGCGAGTTTCCGAGCGGTCCCAACGGCGTGGCGTACCCTTGCGGAAGCTCTTTCGTGATGAACGCGTCCGCCTTCGCCTGTTTCGCGGCCTGAATGACTTCTTCGTCCGTCGCGTCGAGCCGGCCCCGACGAATATTTTCCATCACCGTGTCGTCGAACAGGATCGCGTCCTGCGAGACCAGCCCGATCTGCTCGTGGATCTCCCTTTGCGTCACGTCTTTGAGCGAAACGCCTCCCATGGAAACCTCCCCGGCGGTCGGGTCGGTCAGACGCGGGATGAGGTTCAGGAGCGTACTTTTCCCGCAGCCGTTTGGACCGACGATCCCGACGGTCCTGCCGAACGGGATCGTGTAACTCAGATTTCTCAGGACCGGTCGGTCGGGCGCGTAACTGAAATCGACGTTTCGGAACTCAAGGTCAAGCGTCTTTCCGGCGAGGGTCTTTGGTTCCTCCGGGTCACGAATTTGAACGGGGGATTCCAAAAGCTCGTAAACCCGATCCGCAACGGCGACAGCATTCTGGATGGAGGTGAAAATATCGCTCAACTTCCGCGCGGGATCGGCTGCCCCCAGCAGAGCGACATAGAACATGACGAGCCACTCAATCGAAAGGGGTCTTTCTGCCATGGGGATCCCGAAGAGCGTCGTGTTCCCGGTGAGGACGAGCCAGGCGCCGACCAGCAGCGCGATGGAAACGAGCAGGATCCCGGAACACTCGACCAGGCCTTTGGCCAAAACGTCGAGGAAAGCGACTTTGAGCGAGTTGCGGTAAATGACGCGCCCCTGAGCGTGGAACTGTTTCCGTTGGGTCTCCTCGAGCGTGAAGCACTTCACGATTTTGATCCCGAAGAACGTTTCCTGGATCGTCTGGTAAAGTTTCGCGACCTCCTTCATGATCTGGCGGCTCGTGTGCCGGATCTTCTTCGCTAGTTTCTGGATCGCCCACGCGATGAGCGGCAAAATGCAGAGCGTCACGACGAAAAGCTGCCAGTTGATCCAGAGCGCGATCCCGAGACAGACGAACATTTTGAGCGGCTCGCGGATCATTTTCCCGTATATGTCGGTCAGGCCGGTCCCGATCCCGGCGACGTCGTTCGTGATGCGGCTCATCAGGACGGCGCTTCCTTCCTGATTGTACCGCGCGACCTCGAGTGAGAGGCATTTATCGTAGAGCCGGTTTCGGACTTCAAAAATCGTTTCATTCGCGATGCGCGCCACCAGGACCGAGTTGGCGATCAGGAAGAGCGTTTTCAGAATCGTAAGCCCAAGCAGCGCGATGAGCAAAACGACGATCGTCCCGAATGGCGTGGTGGGCAAGTACCGGCAGAAAAGCGAGTGCAAAAGCTCATAGCCGCTCCGCGTCGCGCGTTCCACCTTGATTTTATGCTCAAGAAACATTCGGTCTTTGGGCGCGAGGTTTCCGGCCTCTGCCCCGGCCCCGGCAAGCTCACGTTCCAGTTCTTCGATCCGCTGCGTACTCTCCGTGACGGACTTTTCGGCCCATGTCTGCATCGTTTCGCCCTTGAAGGTGATTTGCATGAACGGAAAGACCGCGCTGAGGTTCATCCCCCAAAGCAGACCGACGCCCAAGGCCGTAATGACGCAGAACACGATGTTCCACGGATGGCGGAACGAAATTTTAACGATTTTCCAAAAGTTCATGAGGCGTGACGGGTAAATGGAATTTTGACTTTTAATCCGCGTATTTTGCTTAAATTCTACCCGATTTTTGCTTTTTTATCAAGAGAGTATTTCTTTAAAAACCCTAAAAAGTCCGATTTTCCCTCTAACTTTTGGACCGTCTTAATTGCCCGCAGGCGGGGTTGATCTTCTCGCCTTTGCGATGACGCAGCGCGATCTGGATGCCGAGTGATTCCAGAGTCTGCGCGAAACGCTGGACCTGATTCGCCGACGGCGTTTTGAACGGAAGCCCCTCCACGGGATTGAACGGGATCAGGTTCACCAACGCGTTCCGCCCCCGCAGACGTCCGGCCAGTTCCCGGGCGTTTTCCAGCGAATCGTTCACGCCCGCGATCAGGATGTACTCGTACGTCACCCGCCGGCCGGTCTTTTCAAAGTACGCATCCGCCGCGCGCAGGATGGCGGTCAGGCCGATTCCTTTGTTCGATGGCATGATCTGCGTGCGCAGCTCGTCGTTCGGCGCATGCAGGGAAATGGCGAGGTGGTATGGGTGCTCCCGCTCGGCCATCCGCTCGATCCCCTGCGGGATCCCCACGGTCGAAATCGTGATCTTGCGTGCCCCGATCCCCAAGCCTTCGTCCGACGTGACGATCGAAAGCGCCTGAAACAGCGCGTCCAGATTGGCGGTCGGCTCCCCCATCCCCATGATCACGGCGTGGGAAAGCCGCTGGCCGCGCGTGTGCAGGAGGTCCGAGGCAAAGAGAAACTGCTCCAGGATCTCGCCCGCCGTCAGGTTCCGGACCAGCCCGTCCAGACCGCTGGCGCAGAAGGCGCAGTGCATCGCGCAGCCGACCTGGGTGCTGGCACAGAGCGTGTGCTGCCCCTGTTCATTATGCAGAATGACCGCCTCGATCCGGTTCCCGTCCTCAAGCTCGAGCAGGAATTTCTCCGCCGGATCCGCCTCCGTCCCCAAGACCGTCACGATGCGCATCGAGCGGAGCGAAAACTCGGCGCTCAACGCCTCGCGCAGGGCTTTCGGGAGGTTCGTCATTTGCTCAAACTCCGTAATTCCCGGCGTGCAGAGCCATTTCATGAGCTGCTTGACGCGGAATTTCGGCTGCTTGCGGGCGGCAAACCAGGATTCAAGCTCGGACGACGTAAGGGATAAAAGGGAACGGTTCATTTAGTTAGGAGTTAGGAGTTAGGAGTTAGGAGTTTGATCAGCGTCTTCCTTTAATTATAAAAGGAAAACATACGGGTTCAAAACCCAAACGACCGTCAGGATGAGCACGGGGATGGCGAAGCCCCGCCGCAGGCGCTGGGGGATGAACGTCAGCAGGACGCACACCACGGGCAAAACCAGGACCAACCCCAGGTCGTTTTGCATCAACCAGACCCAAAACACGATCGCCGGCAGGAAAAGCCGAAACGGGATCCGGTTCCGGTCCCAGAGGATCAGCCCGGCCGCGAGCGAAGTCAGAAACATGCAGATGTTCGCCGCCACACTCAGCCAAATATCCCACGAGGGGGAGCTACCCTGCGACAAGAAGTGAATCAAAGTCGCCAAATACGGAAACGCGATCAGCAGCGTGCCAACTCCGCCGATCAGTTCCACCACCGGGTAACGGGCGGAAATGGGTTCATGGCAGTCGTAACACTTCCCGCGAAGGATGATCCAGCCGAGGACTGGAATATTGTGCCACGGCCGAATCGGATGCCCGCATTTGGGACAGTGCGACGCGGGAAAAGAGAGCGACATTTTATTCGGCAGGCGCCAGATCACGACGTTCAGGAAACTCCCCAGCGACGCTCCAAAGCAGAAAAAAAACACAAGCAGGAGGTAAAAAAGCGCCATCGTTTTACTCGTTTGCCTTTCGTGAAATAATGGGAGGAATGAGAGTTTAACTCCCACCCCTCCCATTAAATGTCTTGAATCAGAACCTGGAGTTTTAACTCAATAGTAGCTCACTGGCAGAGCGCCATCGACGCCCAGATTCGGGTTGAAAGTCGGAATTTCTTCTGCTGAGGTTTCCGGGGAAACTGGAGCGGAGGGCTGAACTGCTGCGTTCGGGTCGATGTGCCCGACCGTCGGAGGGGTCAGTTTGCGCGGAGACTGTTCCGGGGCGTTATACTGCGGAAGGGACGTCGGCATCGGAGCCATCGAGCCGACCTGAGGGGCGGTCTGAGCGACCTGAGGAGCCGTCGGCGCGGCGTTGAAATTACTGATTTCACTATTGAAAACCGGTACTTCTTCCATCGATTCGCCCGCATTCCAGGTCGTTCCTGCATACTGCTGAGCCGGAGCCGGATTGACTGCCGGAGCAGGGGTGGCAACAGGCGCAACAGCCGGAGTCGGAGTGTAAACCGGAGCGGCAGATACTCCCGCGAGTTCCGCGTTAAACGTCGGATATTCTTCGGCAATCTCTACCGAGTCGCCGTAAGCCTGATAAACCGGAGCTTCATTCATTCCCTGGCCCACTGTCCAGTAAGCGTCAGGAAGGGCTGCGACCGTATCGGAAGGGACTGGCATCGGATTGGAATCCGCCAGTTTGGAAGCGTCTTCTACCGATATGGGAGCAAAAGCGCCTTCGGCGTTTTCGACAAACGGTTCCTCGATTGTTGGAACCATCGGAACTTCCGTGTTCACGACACCTGACGACAAATCGGCGACCGTGGAGGGGGACTCTTTCGATTCCCCTTTTTTCTCAACGAACAGCTGCCAGCCAAGTACCACCACACAAAGCGTCATGAAAATCATGCTGATTCCGTAAACCCGCATTACCCAGGAATTTTTCCGGGCAGGCGTTTTCACAGGAGACGGAATCGGAGCAGGATCGTGTTCCGGGAAAACTCCAGAAACCGGGGAAGCCTCCTGGAAATTTGAAATCGTTTCCGGCTCCGCATCATCCCACTGCCGGCTCGTTTCCGGAGCGATGTGTGAACCAAGATTCACTTTCCGACCACTATTTCCCGATTTCATTTGAGCGTACGGCTGATCCTCCGCTTTTTCGTCTGAAATTGAGCCGAAAAGCAAGGCACCAACCATTTCCAATTCAGAAACATTTCCGCTCTTTTGTTTAGCAGAGTCGTTCTGGCTGTTCATGTATTTGCTCCCTAAAAAATGAATGAAAATTTTTCCTACTTTCTTTTTATCGGCCAGTTCTCTCCTAAAAGTTTAATGATAAAATCAAATTTTCCGATTTTAGAAAATAGAGAAGATGTGTAAGATAAATGAGTCTCTGAAAGTTTTTCCAATTTAAAGGAAATGCGGGACGATAAAAGATTTCGAGTGCCGTAATAGTACGACCGAGTCATTCATCTGGAAAGTGACCGTCATGAACGCGAAAAATAAAACCGTAAAATCAATTCGTAAAAATCAGTTTTCTCTCCGCACATGGACACGTATGTGCCTCTTGTTTTTGGGGTTGACTGTTCTTGTGGGTATCCCTGAAAACGCAACTGCGCAAACGCAAAATGATGATTCCGCGAAGACTTTTTTTCAGCGTTTACGCCCTTCTTCCAGAAAACAGAGTACGGCCAAACCCGCGCAGGAAGCCCCTTCGGCATTCAGTGAGCCAGGAACCGCTACTAATGGTTGGACGCAGATTGGGACCTCATATACTACGCCGAATACCGGTCTTCAGCCTGACCCGACATCCTCGCGTGCGCTTACAAATCCGACTCCACAGAGCTATAATCCAAGCTCACGTTCCCAGACGCAGCCCACATCGCCGGTTTATACCATTCCGGCTACTCCGACGAACACTGCGCAAGGTACACCGCTTCCTGGTTCCACGCCGGGCACTGGGACGATCATTTCCGATTCGGTCATTTCCACATCGGCTACGCCTAATGGAAACCTTCCGGCTCCGTTCCCGGTCAATAAACGGGAATTCCACCTTCCGTTCGGGAACTTCCTCTCTGTTATTCCGCAGGATCAGTTGAAGGAGGTCCGCCTTTACGTCTCGCGTGACAATGGGGCGACCTGGAAGCAGTATCAAAGCATGACCAAAGAGAAGATCCAGACACTCCCGAACAAAAATTTCCCGGTCGCAACGGCCAGTGACGGTGAGTTTTGGTTTGCTGTCCGTATTGTCAACCAGCAGGGCGTGGAAACCCCCGGCGCCGCTGCCCCTCCAACCTGGCGAGTCGTAGTGAACACCACTGGTAAACCGCTCAACACGCTGATGAATGGGTCCCCCGAGCAAATGGCGAACGTGGGAAATCCTCCGACGGTGGAACCATTAAACGGCCGTCCGCAGTGGTCACCGAACCCGGATGGTTCTCTGGCGGCTGGTGCGTCGATCCTCGCCAATTCCACGGATGCGAATATCAACCGAACGCCTCAGAACCCGAATCTGGTCATTTTCTCCGTGAAGGACCGTGGCCAAAGTTCCATTCCGGACGTTTCCCTCCCGGTTTATAAGATCCCGAATTCAAAACCGTTGGCCGTTTTCCAGAATCCCGCACAACTGGCTGGGGAAGCTCAAAAAGACGAGAAGCACGTCACGGCCAAACCCCAAACCGAGGTAGGCGATCCGGGAGACTTGGGTTCCATTTCGCTTGACGATACGCCGGAAACCCCGACTGATGGGAGTGAGGATGATATGATCCTGACCCTTGCTGATTCGTCTTCAGAAGAAGGACTGAACAGCAAGATCCGGTACGTGAACGACCCAAACCTTTCGATCGACTATGATGTTTCGATGGTCGGTCCCTCCGGTGTGGGCCGCGTGGAACTTTGGGGATCACTCGATGACGGCCAGACCTGGACGTACATGGCCGAAGATAAAGACTGCACCAGCCCGATGAACGTTACGCTCAAGTCGGACGGGAAGTACGGCTTCCAGATCCTCGTTTTCAACGGCGCCGGCGTTGGGATGGAACGTCCACAATCGGGTTCCATGCCGCAGATGGAAGTAGTGTTGGACCGGATCAATCCGCGCGTTCAGCTTTACGGGATCCAACTTCAGGCCGAGTTTGGCGATCTGGAAATCACGTGGGGCGCAGAAGATTTGAACCTTGGGAGCAACCCGGTGCTGCTTTCATGGTCTTCCTCGACAGAGGGACCATGGCGCGCCATGACGAAATTCCCACTGGAAAACACGGGCCGTTATACGTGGCGGATCCCCGATGGTGTGCCGGGAAAAGTCTTCATCCGAATTGACGTCTGTGACCTTTCCAAAAACGCCACGACCTTGGTCACCGGCCCGGTAGTAACGGACATTGTGCGCCCAACTGGCGTGATTCTGGACGCGAAACCAAGCAAGAAGAATTAAAAAGGTCCCAGGAACACCCAGGTAAATAATCATGAAATACGTTCTCACGTTCCTTTTCCTCCTCACATTCTCTCCAGTTTGGGCAAAGGAAACCGACCCCAAGGCAGGACGGTCGCTCGTCTGGGCCGACGAATTCGACTACCCGGACGCGCAGCTCGACGAGAACTGGAACTCCCAGAACGGTCCGAGCGGTCACATCCTGTGCAGCCGCTGGCGCGAAAACGCCTCGGTAAAAGACGGGACTCTGCGGCTTCAAAACCGTAAGGAGACCCGCGCGGGGCAGGACTGGACCTCCGCCTCCATCTGGTCGAAAAAGCGTTTCATGTACGGCTACTTTGAATGCCGCTACCGCTACGCGGCCGCCACGGGAACGAACAATTCGTTCTGGTTTATGACGACTCAAAATCTGACCCGGCCGGACGGCCAGCCTGTTCCGGAAGGCGCGAAACGCTTCGAGATCGACGTCAATGAAGGCCATTTCCCGGGCGAGGTGAATATGAACGTTCATAACTGGTCGGATGTTACGGTCAAAAACGGGAAGAAAACGCATCCGACCTCCCATCAAAGCTGGCTCCCCGAGGGAAATCCCAATCTCGCGGAGGAGTTCCACACCTACGGCCTGCTCTGGACGGAAAACGAGCTGGTTTTCTACTTCGACGGCCAGGAGATCCGCCGGATGCCGAACAAATTCTGCTTCTCAGAGGCGCCGATCTACCTCTCCGAGGCAATCATCCGCTGGGCCGGTGAAGTGACGGACGCGATCGACGGCACGTACATGGAAGTGGACTACGTCCGCGTTTACCAGTAAACCGCCATCAATGGGAAAAAAGCCGAGGGCCCCCCTTGCGCAAACCGGAAAAAATGCTAAACTATAAAAAAGAATGAAATGGCCGAGTGGCGGAATGGTAGACGCTGGGGATTTAAAATCCCCTGTCTGTTCAGGACGTGCGGGTTCGAGTCCCGCCTTGGCTATAACTTATGCCTGAAACCCCGCAAAAAACGGGGTTTTCTTTTTGAAATGATCAAAATGAACATTAAAGAAATCAAAACCGAAGCGGAATATGATGAAGCCCTGGCTGTAATCGAAGAACTTCTTCAAATCGGTGAAGAGAACATGTCTGAGAAACAGTTGGAAGAACTGGAGCGCGTTTCTATCGCCGTGGCAAAATACGAGGAAGAACATTATCCCATTGAACTTCCCGACCCGATCGAAGCCATTCGTTTTCGGATGGATCAGGACGGTTTGACCTACAAAGACCTTCAGAAATACATCGGCAGCTCAAGCAAAGTCTCCGAAGTTATGAATCGGAAAAGACCGTTGAGCATGACCATGATCAAGGCGCTCCATGAAGGGCTTGGGATTTCTCTGGAAGTCCTGACCCAGGACACGACCAACGTGGACCCCGGAAGTAATCAATTCCTTGCGAACTATCCTTTTAATGAAATGTTCAAAAGGAACTATTTCCCGTGGTTTCGTGGCACATTGCCCGAGGCCAAAAAGCAAGCGGAAACGCTCATGTGCCAACTTCTGGATCCCCTCACTCGAAACAGTCTGTACTTCTGCCGAAAAACCGACAAAAACACCACTAGTGAAGCGGCTTTAACGGCGTGGTACTGCCGTGTTTGCAATCGCCTGGAACCGGTTGAAATTCCCCTTTTCCAGAAAGACGTGCTGACGGATGACTTCATTCGGTCCGTGGTCCGTTTGAGTTTTTACGAACAGGGACCGGCTCTTGTGGGTGAACACCTCCGCCGGTTTGGGATTCACTTCATAACGGAACCCCACCTGCCGAAAACCTATCTGGACGGAGCGGCCTGGTTGCTTTCCACCGGAAACCCAGTCGTCGCCTTGACCTTGCGGCACGACCGACTGGATAATTTCTGGTTTACGCTCATGCACGAACTCGCCCACGTCAAGCTGCATTTAACAGACGGGAAAACGCAGTTTTTCGATGATTTTGACGATGATTCCCACTCCGCCGATCAAATGGAACAGGAAGCGAACGCCGCGGCTGCCGAGTGGTTGATCCCCGCTAAAGTCTGGAACACCGCCAAACGGAAACTATTGAATAACGCGACCCCTGCGGACGTGATCGCGCTGGCAAACCAGCTCCAAATTTCCCCCGCTATTATTGCCGCAAGAATCCGTCAGGAAAAAGAAGATTTCACGCTTTTTTCCGATTTAATCGGAAAAGTTAAACAGGAGCTTGTTTGAACGCGAAATGTTGCCGACTTGCCCCTTTAGAAAACAAGTACTTGCTTTTACCCCATCACCATAAAAAAGGAGTCCCCACATGCCCACCGTTTCCCGCCGTTCTTTTATCGCTTCCGCTCCGTTAGCCGCGCTGGCCGCTGCCGGGTTAAAGAATGAAAACGAGCTTCACGCCGAAGTCGCCCCGCTGAAAGCCCGGCCGTGGGTCGGGTTCGAGCGCGGGATGGGGATCGGCGGATGGCTCACCAATTACAAGCGGTTCAACGTCCTGCCCGAGAAGTGGCGGCTCAAGTTTTCCATCGGCGATTTCGAGCACTTCGAGGGGTATATCACTGAGGAGGACGTCAAGAACATCGCCGGGATGGGGTTGGACCACATTCGTCTCGGGTTTGACCAGATCGTTTTCGAGGAGTACGACCCCGAGCGCCCGGAAATTAAACCGGTTTATCGGGAACGCATTTTCAGGGTCCTGGACCGGTTCATCGCCTGGTGCGGGAAATACCACATCAATCTGGTCCTCAATCTTCACAAAGCGGTCGGGAACTACTGCGACATTGAGGAGAAAGTTCAGCTTCTCGACGACGCAGGGCTTCAGAACCGCTTCGTCGCGCTCTGGATCGAGTTCGAAAAACGCTACGCCGATTTCCCCGGTCTGGCGTTTGAGCTCCTCAACGAGGTGCGCAACGTGGACCCGAAGAAGTGGAACGACCTGGCAGAACGCACGCTCAAGGCGATCCGCGAGCTGAATCCGACCCGGCCCGTCGTGATCGGGAGCACGTGCTGGAACAGTCCCGGCACACTCGCCCAGCTTCGGCTTTACGACGACCCGAACGTGATCTACACGTTCCACCAGTACGGGCCGTTCGAGTTCACGCACCAGCGCGGGGTCCTTCAGAGCGGGCCGCTGTACTACAATCGGAACATGGCGTGGCCGTCGGACATCGAGCCGTACCGCGATTTCCAGCGTTTCGTCAATGAGGCGCAAAACCCGTACCCGAACATGGAGCGGATGGACAAGCGGTTCCTGTACTCGTGCCTGGGCGGAGCGATCGAGTTCGCGAAGAAAAACCCCGAAAAGATCCTCTGGTGCGGGGAGTTCGGCACGATCCGCCACTGCAAGATCGAGTACCGGGAAAACTGGATGGCCGACATGATCTCGATTTTGAAAGAGTTCGGCATTTCGTACTCGGTGTGGAACTACCTGAGCACGCCGAACGACGGGAACCGTTTCAGTCTCGTGGACGACGACACGCGAAAGATCCTCTCGCCGCGGATGCTGAGGATCATTCAGGGAAACGAGGGGTGAAAAAGGTGGGCTTGCCAGGTTTCCGCAATTAATTTTCCCCACCCCCCTTGACAGTTTTTCGTTTTGTGTTAGAATTCCGATTACTATGAAAGATTTACTGTTCATCCAATTTGAAACCCTCCTCCTTACCAGGCCGCTCAGCGGCGATTGGAATGGTTTTGGTTTGGATTCGTGCGGCAGATAAATCGAACTGTACAGACGAATAAAAATTCAGAAACCGTAAAATCGCTGGCGTGATTTTACGGTTTTTTTGTTACCCGTTCCCCGGGACCTTTCCCGGAGAACTCCCGGAAATCCCAAGAAATTCAAGTTCAACTTTTCCTTTTTTTAACCTTCAGGAGAAAACCATGTCCGACAGAAAAATCGTCATTTTCGACACGACCTTGCGCGACGGCGAGCAGTCTCCCGGCGCCAGCATGAACATTCCGGAAAAACTGGAAGTCGCCCAGATGCTTTCCTCGCTCGGCGTGGACGTCATCGAAGCCGGTTTTCCGGTCGTTTCGCCCGGTGACTTTGAGTCCGTACACAAGATCGCCCAGGTCGTCAAGGGAAGCAGCGTTTGCGCTCTGGCCCGCTGCAAGGACCGCGACATTGAAGCGGCCTGGGACGCCATCAAGAACGCCGAGAATCCCCGCATTCACGTCTTCCTCGCTACGAGCCCGATCCACCGCGAGTACAAACTCCGTATGACCAAAGAGCAGGTCCTGGAAAACACGGACCACTTCGTGCGTAAGGCCGCGGCTCTGACGTCGAACATCGAGTTTTCCGCCGAGGACGCAAGCCGAACCGAAATCGATTTTCTGTGCCAGGTCATTGAAGTAGCCATCAACGCCGGCGCGACGACGGTGAACATTCCCGACACGGTGGGGTACGCGATCCCCGCCCAGTTTGCCGAGTACATCCGTACGCTGAAAACGACCGTTCCGAACATCGAAAAGGCCGTCATTTCCGTGCACTGCCACAACGATTTGGGTCTGGCGATGGCCAATTCACTCGCCGCAGTGGAAGCGGGGGCTGGTCAGGTCGAATGCACCATCAACGGTCTGGGCGAACGCGCGGGCAACTGCTCGCTCGAGGAGATCACGATGGCGCTGAACACGCGCCGCGACGCTTTCCACGCCTCGACGGGGATCGTCACGCGCCGCCTCGTCCCGGCCAGCCAGCTGGTCTCGGGAATCACCGGGCTGGAAGTCCCGCGCAACAAGGCGATCGTCGGACGCAACGCCTTCGCCCACGAGTCGGGGATCCATCAGGACGGTATGCTGAAGAACTGCATGACATACGAAATCATGCGCCCTGAAGACGTCGGATTCCAGAAAACCGACCTGGTTCTCGGAAAGCACAGCGGACGCGCGGCCTTGAACGACAAAGTGAACCAGTTGGGTTACACGCTCACGCCAGAGCAGCTGAACAAGCTGTTCGAGGAGTTCAAAGTTCTGACCGACCGTAAAAAAGAGATTTACGACGCGGACATTCAGTCGCTCGTTCAGCGCGTTCTGGTGAAAGAAACGACCAAATCGAGCTGGAAACTGGAATCCTACTCCAGTGCGAGCGGTACGGGCAAAAAACCGGTCACGAGCATTAAACTCAGCCATGGCGATTTCGTCGTGGAAACCAACAGCGAAACGACGACTGGCGACGGCCCGATCGACGGCATTTTCCTGGCGATCTGTCAGCTCACGGGTCTGGCTTTGACCTGCAAAGAGTACCGCGTCCACAGTGTCACGGTCGGTCACGACGCTCAGGGAAAAGTGGACGTTACGATCAGTTTCAAAGATCTGGAATACCGGGGTCAAGGCCTTTCCACCGACTCGATCGAGGCGAGCATCCTGGCGTTCCTCGATGCCGTGAATAGGATCGTGATGTGATTTTCGGGTAAACGCCCTCGCTTTTTTCACCCTGCGGGAGAAAAAAGACTCACCCGCGAAAACTTTAGGCCCCGCGGAGGGAGGAACATTTTGAAAATTGTTCCTCCCCCTGGCCCCCCTCTTTCAAAAACTTTTTGATCTTTTAAATATTCTGATTTTTATTAATTATCATTTTCCACCAAAGAAATTCGGCGAGATCTCATCTTTCACGTCCTTACGCCCACGCGGGAACAAACGGTTCGGCTGATTCCCGATCTTCGAAAGATCACGGCCCGAAACCTTTTCAAGCCACTTGCGCACGGTCATGGGATCTTCAGACGCCGGAGCCTCCGCGGAGGTTCGCACCGTGTTCGCCATGAAAATGTTGTCCGTGTTCACGCCGCGAACGAACTGATCGCAGTTCAGGACCTCGTTCCTGTAAACGTAGTTCCGGTTGAACGTTTCCGTGATCGTTTCCATGAACGGATAGACGCCCAGGTCCTGGTAGAATTTCACGTGCTGGGGGAACATTTCCGTGTAGAATTTCTCGTACCGGCCGTTCCGCCACGCGGTGAAACTGATCCCAAGTGTGCAGTCGGCGAAGAAGTTCCGCGCGATCAGATTATCCTTCCCGCCGTGGATCTGAATCCCGCCGAAGAAGCCGCCGGACGAGCGGTAGAAAAGGTTTTCGGTCATCACCACGCCGGAGATGGAATCGTCAAGCCGGATCCCCGCCTGGCCGCACTCGGCAAACGAGGATCCAATGTGGTGCCAGAAGTTTTGGTCGATCACCATTCCGCGGTAAGTCGGGTCGCAGTAAACGTCGATCCCGCTCTGGTCGCTGAACTCGTACACAACGCTGTGCACTTCGTTCCGGGCGATCAAAAGGTCATTTCCCTCGGCACGGATCGCCTGGTGCGGCGAGTCGTACATCAGATTCTGCGTGCAGGCCATTCCGACGCCGATCACGTGGGCGGCCGGGGCGTATGCGCGGTCGATCCGGCTGAAATCGCTGATCACGTTATTGATCATGGCGTGGCCGCAGTGCTCCAGATTGTCGCGGTTTCCGCCGAAAAGCTGGACACCACACGCACCGACGTTTCGGACTTCCGAGTCGAAAATCCCGCAGTACTTTCCGCCGCGGATGATCAGGGCCGTGCAGCCGAACTGCTTCAGGACGCAGTTCGTGAAGCAGACGCGCTCGCACCCCTCCAGACGCACCGCCGTGCCGCGCGAGGTCTGGAACGTCAGACCGTCGAACCAGATGTTCTTCTGGTTTTTCAGGTTCAGGAATTCGGAATTCAGGACCGGAAACTCGATGACGGCGGAATTCAGGTCCAGCCCTTCCGGCGGGTAGAAGTACACCAGCCCGTTCGCGCGGTCGATGAAGTATTCACCCGGAGCGTCCAGTTCTTCCAGAATGTTCAGGAAGTGGAACGTGTAGCGGTCGCGCAGATTATGGCGAGCGACCTGGATCGTTTTGTTTTCCCGGTCGATCTGCTTGACTTTTACCGTATTCGCGGCCCATTCCCACTCCCAGAGTCCATAGGCATACGCATCGAAATCTTCGTCCATCTTCCAGCCGTCCGGGCGGTCAAAATCGTAGTGGAACGTTTCCGAGTCGGTCCTCACGTGCGGCGGCGTCATTTGCGCGTTGGGGCCCGGCACGACTTCGCCGATTTTCAGTTCTTCGTCTCCCCGGTTCGGCCAGCGGGCCAATTCCATCGCCTTCCCGTTCACGAACAGGTCGGTCCACGGTTTATCGATCGAGCCGTAGCCGCGCGGGTTCATCGTGCCAAAGTCGGTGATCCCCAGCGCCTTCAGATCGCAGACCAGGACTTTTTCACGAGCGGCAGACTGGAAACGCCCGAGGACCTGCGCGTCGGTGACTTTCTGGAAGTTTTTGAGCGTTACACCGCCGGTAAAGACGGGTTTCGCGCCCTTCAGCGCCCGGAAACGAATGGTCGCGGAGGTTTCCGGCACGTTTTCATTTTGGGCCAAAACCCCTTCCGGGACGAAATATTCGCCATCTGCCGCGAATACGACGACCGATTTTCCCTCCGCCTGAAGCGCGAGCGCCGCCTCGAACGCCGCCTTGAACGACGTAAACGGCCGTGACTTCGAGCCGTCGGCTTCACCAGAGCCACTCGGCACGAGGTAGAGTTTCACCGCGTCGGGATTTTGCGCGTTTTTCTTCAACTCGGCGAGTTTCGCCAGTGAATCCTCCTCCACGGCCAGCGTCCGGGCGCGCATTTGATCGTCCAGGGCGTGGATCTTCACGAGGTATGCGGCATCGGCCGGGAACATTTCGCGCAGACTCGCGGCCATTTCGCGGCACTTTTCGGAGCCATTCTCCGCCAGTGCGTCCAAGGCTTCCAGCACGTCAAAAAGCGTACTCATGCGGACGTTCTGCTGCGGGAGCGTCTCGTCTTCCGGGACAGGCGTTTTCAACGTTTCCGCCTTGGCGAGGACCAGCGGCTCCGCATCTTTGTACTCTTTGCGCGCCATGAGCAGCTTCCAGAGTGTGTCCAGGATGGATGCCTGCAGCGATTCCGAAAAATCCTTCACTTCGGAAAGGGCTTCCAGCGTTTCCTGGTCCATGTCGAGATTGACGGCGTTTCCCGCGATCTTGAATTTCTTCATCATCGCGATTTTACGGACTTCCTCGGCCGGATGTTTCGCGAAACGGGCTTTGACCTCTTCCGGCGTAAATACACGGTCCACAAACTCGACGTTTTCCACGAACATTTTCGTCGAGCCGATCCCATAATTTACATATCCCACGCGCAACGGAGCGTTTTTCGTGTCGAGTTTCACGGTCGCATCCTGACTTGCGGCCTCCTCACCATTGAGGTAAATTTTCATCACGGCGCCGTCGTACGTGCAGACCACATCGTTCAGAACTCCGAGCGGGGCGGAGACCTGAGTTCGAGCTGAAATCGAGTGCTGGACCTCCGGGATGCCGATCTCGAAAATGACGTCCTGGGCAGCGTTCCCGTAGTGAGCGCGGAAACCATCGTAGTAGCCGCTCGCCACGGAGAAAAGCATTCCCCGACCGGAAAATTCCTCTACGCCCTGTCCCAAGGGACGGAAACGGATTGCGACGGTAAACGCACCGGAAGAAACGTCTGGCGTCTGACCGGAAACCGCCTCTTTATCAAGGATACGGCCCACTTCAATGGTTTGGGAAGTCTCCGCCGCGTGAAGCGTTAGGGCAAACGAAACGCAGAGGAAGAAAAAAAGAGCGGGAAAGATTTTCATCATGATCTTCCTGGGGAATAAGGGGGTACTGAGAGTCGATTTTACAGGAAAACCGATCTCAAATTCTTAAAAAATCTGGAATCGCCTTCAAAAATGAGGCTGAATCAACCCAAATAAGTGCATGTAGGGCGGCAAGCATCACAAGACCAAGGAAGAGAAAACTGATTCCCACCACGTACTTTGGCGCGAATGTCCGACTTTGAGATTTCAGTCCTTCCATGAGTGAGATCCGAAATCGATCCCAACCGCCCCAGTCCTGGTTCGGCCCCGCCGAAATGAGTGAGATCGTACGAAGTACCGGATTGGCATCGAAATAAAACTGAATCCCCAGCGTGGGCATACAAACCGTATCCCCGGCCAGACGCGCATTCTCGTCACAGTCCACCGCCAAATCCGATATAAAAGGACGAAATTCCGTCATCGTCACATTATAAAGATTGATCGATGGACGCTGAAAAAGTAAGTATAAAAGACATGTAAAGACATAAATCCCGATGAGGAGGAGCCAAACCCATGGTCCGTAACTCCACGAAGCGTTCACCGGGAAGAAAAGCTGCATTGGCCCAACCGCAACGAGTCCGAAAAGGGCCAAAAAGAGTACGATCTTGTCTCGGATTCCGGTCACAAGAAATGGCCGGCCAGTCATATTCATTAACCCCACCAGCACAAAATAAAGTGCCAGCGGGGTAAACGCGATGTAAATCTGAAAGGAGTTCATAATTCAGGAATTACTCCGCCTTGCTTCCGATAAACACGAAATCCTCTTTGTCGCCCCGCATTTCCGTTTCGATGGAAATACGGTTCATGCCGTTGAATTTGCCGCGCAGAATGTCTTCAGCGAGCGGATTTTCCACATTGCTTTCGATTGCGCGACGAAGCGGACGAGCGCCAAAGTCTTCATCACTGCCACGTTTGATCAGAAGTGACCGCGCAGCATCCGAAAGCGTCACTTCGAAACCACGTTCCTTGAGGCGCTTGCAGATTTTGCCAACCTCGAAATCAACGATGTGCTCGAAGTCAGGCTTGGTGAGGTACTGGAACACGATCAGTTCGTCGAGACGTCCGAGAAATTCCGGGCGGAAGTACTTCTCAATCTGTTCCTTCACCCGCGTTTTCATCTGTTCGTACGAGGCGCTGTCATCTCCAGTCTGGAAACCAAACGTGGATTCATTTTTGATTGCGGAAGCTCCGGCGTTGGTCGTCATGATGATGATCGTGTTACGGAAATCGACGTTCCTCCCGAAACTATCCGTCAGTCGGCCTTCTTCCATCACCTGTAGCAGCATATTGAAAACGTCCGGGTGCGCCTTTTCAATTTCGTCGAACAGGACCACTGAATAAGGACGGCGGCGGACTTTTTCGGTCAACTGTCCACCTTCCTCATAGCCGACGTAGCCTGGAGCGGCTCCGATCAGGCGGGAGACGTTGATCTTCTCCATGTACTCACTCATGTCGATTTGAATCAACGCTTCTTCATTGCCGAACATAAACTCTGCAAGAGTCTTGGCGAGAAGTGTTTTTCCAACTCCCGTGGGGCCTGCGAAAAGGAAACAGCCGACAGGGCGTTTCGGGTCTTTCAGGCCCGCGCGACTGCGGCGAACGGCTTCGGAAATTTTGCGAACGGCTTCGTCCTGGCTGACGACCCGTTTGTGCAGTTCCGCTTCCATGTCCATCAATCGCTGGGAGTCTTCTGCCGAAACACGTGTCACCGGGATACCCGTCATGCGCGCCACAACTTCCGCGATGACTTCCTCGTTGACCAGGCCTTTATTCTGGCTGGTTTTTTCACGCCACTCGCTTGTTAGACGTTCTTTCTCTTTGAGCAGTTTATCGATTTGGTCACGCAAACTTGCGGCCGCCTCAAAATTCTGCTCCGCGACTGCGCCATTCTTGACCTGGTTCAAACGATCCAGTTCCTCGTCCAATTCTTTCAAATCTGGCGGACGAGTCATTGACTTGAGGTGAACACTCGAACCGGCCTCGTCAATCACGTCGATGGCTTTATCGGGATGGCAACGGCCCGTGATGTAACGGTCAGAAAGTTCCACTGCAGCGACGAGAGCTTCATCCGTGAACGTCACGTGATGGTGTTCCTCATAGCGGTCACGCAAACCCTTGAGGATTTGGACCGTTACTTCCTTGCTCGGCGGCTCAACAATGATTTGCTGGAAACGTCGTTCCAGAGCATTGTCTTTTTCGATGTATTTCCGATACTCGTCAAGCGTCGTTGCGCCAATACACTGGATTTCACCGCGGGAAAGCGCCGGTTTCAGGACGTTTGCCGCATCAATCGCACCTTCTGCGCCACCAGCGCCTACCAGTGTATGCAGCTCGTCAATGAAAAGGATGACGTTTCCGGCACGCTTAACTTCGTTCATCACGGCCTTGATACGTTCCTCGAACTGACCGCGGTATTTGGTGCCCGCGACCATCATTGCGAGGTCAAGAACGACCAGGCGTTTTTCGAGCAAAAGTTCCGGGACATTCCCCGAGACGATGAACTCCGCGAGCCCTTCCACGATTGCAGTTTTTCCAACGCCTGCCTCGCCCAGAAGGACCGGGTTGTTTTTCGTGCGGCGGCCCAAAATCTGGATTGCGCGTTCAATTTCTTTGTCACGGCCGATCACCGGGTCGAGCTTCTTCTGGCGGCAAAGCTCGGTCAGGTCACGCCCAAAACTGTCAAGCGCGGGGGTTTTCGATTTGGAATTCGGTTTCAGAACCTCAGGCTCAGACCCACCAACGGGCTGGGCGTTTTGTGATGCATTGGAGCTGCGTTCCGAATTGTCTTTTCCGTTTCCGATCAACTCGAGAATTTCCTCACGAACAGAATCCAGACGAAGTCCAAGATTCATTAATACCTGTGCGGCGATTCCTTCATCCTCGCGAAGAAGACCGAGCAGCAAGTGCTCCGTCCCAACATACGTATGACCGAGATTACGCGCTTCATCCATCGCATATTCGATTGCTCTTTTCGCACGTGGCGTCTGGGGAAGTTTCCCCATCGCGATCATATCGGTCCCTTGATTGACGAGCTTTTCTACCTCGCGGCGAATTTTGGTCAGATCAACGTCCATATTTTTCAGGACGTTCGACGCAACACCGCTTCCCTCTTTAACGAGGCCAAGCAGGATGTGTTCCGTACCAATGTATTCGTGGTTCAAACGCTGAGCTTCCTGATTAGCCAGCTGCAGGACTTTGCGCGCACGGTCGGTAAAACGTTCATACATAATGATTTCTCCTTTGAGAAGTAAGCGGGACCATTTGATCCAAACGGAATTTGGCTCATTCTTGATGAAAAGGGAAAAGCGGGCCAAATGTCCGTCCAGAAAAAATCTATTCCCGCATTATAATATACACATTATAACCAACCTTTAAAAAAGTAAAATCCCCCCCCCGGGAAAAAAATGAAGAATGAAGAACGAATCCTCAGGAAATTTCAAATTTTCATCTATGGAATTGTCAGTTTGGCGCAGATTCCAAACATTCGGCCTTTATTTCATCACTCTGATTTTGGATTACATTGTGACCCGCCTGCCAGATATTATTTCACGGGCAAAAAATGAGAATCGACCCTCTGATTTTTTTTGAAGGGAAAAGCGGGAGTCATAAGGATAAAAAAAGGAGGACCATTCCGAAAAACAGTCCTCCAAACTGTCGTACACCTGCGAATCCCATCAATCCAGGGCTTCTTTGAGCGCTTCGATCAAATCATCGACATGTTCCAGACCGATCGAAAGCCGAATGAGTTCCGGCGGAAGCCCGGCCGCACGCTGATCTTCCTCGCTGAGCTGCGAGTGCGTGGTGCTGGCGGGGTGAATGATCAGGCTCTTGGAGTCCCCAACGTTCGCGAGGATCGTGAAGATCTTCACGCGGTCCACCAGTTCACGAGCGGCCTGTGCTCCTCCCTGAACTCCGAAAACGACCATTCCTCCCGCTCCGTCCGGCAGGTATTTCGCCGCCAGTTCCGGGTGGCTCAGCGACGGGTAGTGGACCCACGCCACTTTCGGGTGGTTCTGCAGAAATTTCGCAATCGCCAGAGCGTTTTCACTGTGCTTCTTCATCCGCAGCGGCAGAGACTGGACCCCCTGAAGGAACGTCCAGGCCGCATCCGGCGAAAGGGTCGCGCCCTGATTTCGCAGGCCGACGATCCGAAGCCGTAAAATGAACGCCAGTGCATTCATATCACCCAAATCATGCGCAAAACGCAGACCGTGATAGCCGCGGTCAGGCTCATTATAAAGGCTGAATTTTGGGTCGCTCCAGTCGAAATTCCCCGCATCGATTACGATGCCGCCGATTCCGGTCCCGTGGCCGTCGATCCACTTCGAGAGCGAGTGGATCACGATGTTTGCGCCGTGTTCGATCGGACGACAAAGCGCCGGAGTCGTAAACGTCGCGTCCACGATCAGCGGAAGATGATGGCGTCGGGCGATGGCCGCGTAACCTTCCACGTCCGCGACTTCCAGCCCCGGATTTCCGACCATTTCGACGTAGATCGCCCGCGTTTTATCGTTGATGGCGGCCTCCACTGCCTCAAAATCGTTCACCGGAGTGAAGCGGACTGTGATCCCCTGCTGCGGCAAAATCGCGTCGAACTGGGTGAACGTCCCGCCGTACAAATTGTTCGCCGAAACGATCTCATCGCCGAGCGCCGCAATGTTCGTGATCGTGAAGTAGATCGCGGCCGTGCCCGAAGCAAACGTCAAAGCGGCTTTCCCTCCGTCGAGAGCCGCCAGACGCCGTTCAAGCACGTCATTCGTCGGGTTCATAAGCCGGGCGTAAATATTTCCGGGCTCCTTCAGCCCGAAAAGATCGGCGCCGTGCTTGGAATCACGGAACGCGAAAGCGGTCGTTCTGTAAATCGGCACCGCGAAGGATTGAGTTGTCGGGTCCGGTACTTGACCCGCGTGAATGGCAAGCGTATCAAAATGGTATGGCATAAAATCCACCCTCCCTTTCCGTGAATCATTCCACTGAATTCATTACTCAAAAAGCCACGTGGACAAATACCGTTCCCCTGTGTCGGGCAACACAGCGACGATGCGTTTTCCGGCAAATTCCGGACGTTTGGCGAGCTGAAGAGCCGCATAAAGGGACGCCCCCGAGGAAATTCCGATGAGGAGCCCTTCTTTCGCCGCAGCCGCACGAGCGGTCCGCCCCGCGTCTTCGCCTTTCACCTGGATCACTTCCGTGACGATGGACAGATCCATGACTTTCGGAACAAACCCCGCTCCAATTCCCTGAATCTTGTGAGGCCCAGGCTGACCACCAGAAAGGACCGGGCTTGTGTCGGGTTCTACCGCGAAAATTTTCACGTCCGGATTCTTCTCACGCAGGAATTTCCCTGTACCGGTCAACGTTCCGCCCGTTCCAACGCCTCCGACCAGCGCATCGACTTTCCCGTCCGTATCCTCCCAGATTTCCGGACCGGTAGTTGCCTGGTGGTACGCCGGGTTGGCCGGGTTTTCAAACTGCTGCGGGATCCATGATCCCGGATTCGCGTTACGAAGTTCGAGCGCTTTCTCGATTGCGCCCTTCATCCCCTTCGCGCCTTCCGTCAGGACGATTTCCGCGCCGAATGCCTTCGCAAGTTTGCGCCGTTCAACGCTCATCGTTTCCGGCATCGTAAGGATGAGACGGTACCCTTTTACCGCTGCAACAAGTGCCAGCCCGATTCCCGTGTTTCCGCTCGTGGGTTCGATGATGAGTGCGCCCGGTTTCAATGTTCCATCGGCTTCCGCCGCCTCGATCATCGCCAGAGCGATACGGTCCTTCACGGAACTCCCCGGATTGAAGAATTCGACTTTCACAAGGACTTCTGCGTCACCTTCATTCAGTGAGTTGATTCGGACCAAAGGCGTTTTCCCGATTTTCTCGAGAATGGAATTGTAAATCTTGCTCATTATATCCTCCTTTTTTGGTAGTGTTTAAAGATTACTTTTTTAGTAGTGTTTGTTTATTATAGCTCGTTGAGAAAATTTGACAAGGGGGGGAGAAGAAAATTTTAGAAAAATTTTTGGGGGCCGACGTTTCCAGAGCCGGCCCAATTATTTTCCGGAATCTTCCTAAAATTTGAAGTAATTAAGCGCGTTATAGTAACTTACATCCGCGACAAGCCCGCCGAGGAGTTTCTCGTCGTTCGGCAGAATGCCCTTTTTCACGTCATTTCCGAGCAGGTTGCACAGGATCCGGCGGAAGTATTCGTGCCGCGTGTACGAAAGGAACGACCGACTGTCCGTCAGCATCCCGACGAAACGCCGCAGAAGGCCCAGCGCGGACAGAACATTCATCTGCGTCTCCATCCCGTCTTTCTGATCGAGGAACCACCAGCCGGAACCGAACTGGATCTTGCCGGGCGTCACGCCGTCCTGGAAGTTCCCGAGCATCGTCCCGACCAGGTGATTGTAGATCGGGTTCAAATTGTAGAGGATCGTCCGCGTGAGTTTGTCCTCACGGTCCAGCGCGTCGAGGTAACGTGACATGGCCAGCGCGCAGTCGCCGTCGCCGATCGAGTCGAACCCCGTGTCCGGGCCGAGCGCCTGGAATTTCCGCGTGTTATTGTTCCGCATCGCGCCGAAGTGGAACTGCTGGGTCCAGCCGAACTCGGCGTTCATGCGGCCAAGCTCGAACAGAACGCGCCACTGGAAGGCGTTCACCTCGTCCGGCGGGAGTTGCAGCGTTCGGTCGGCCAGTGCTTTCTGGAAGATCCGGTTCGCGCCTTCCCGCTGGAATTCGGCGGTCAGATTCCCGTTCAGGTCCAGCTCGCACTTCGGGAAAAGCCCCAGCCCGTGGTCGGAGAGCCGGCAGCCGACCGAGTTGAAGAAAACATACCGGTCGTGCAGCGCGTCAATGAGTGAGTCAAAATCCCGAATGGTTCGGCCGGTGACGCTTTCCAGCGCCTCGAGCCAGGGGAAAAAGACGGCCGGGCGGTCGATCGCCATCGCTTTGTCAGGCCGGAAGGTCGGCAGGACGCGAGGTTTGAAGACGCCCGCCGCGTTATCGGCCGCGATCTGTTTGTGGTACTCGAGCGAATCGACCGGGTCGTCGGTGGTGCAGACCGTCTCGACGTTCATTTGGGTCATGATCCCCCGCGCGGAGCATTCCGGCGTGGCGAGCATCGCGTTGCAGTCGTTCCAGATGGAATCGGCCGTGGCGGGTGAGAGGAGCCGGTCGTTGATCCCGAACGGGCGGTTCAGCTCGAGGTGGGTCCAGTGGTAGAGCGGATTCCGGAGCGTGTACGGGACGGTTTCGGCCCATTTGTCGTACTTCTCGCGGTCGGTCGCGTCGCCGGTGCAGAACCGTTCGGCCACGCCGTTGCTGCGCATGGCGCGCCATTTGTAGTGGTCGCCGTAAAGCCAGATCTGCGCGAGGTTTTCGTACGTCTTGTTCTGGGCGACCTCCTGCGGCGGCAGGTGGCAGTGGTAATCGATGATGGGCAGATCCTTCGCGTACTCGTGATACAGCACGCGGGAAAGCTCGGTTTCGAGGAGGAAATCTTCGTGAATGAACGGGGTTTTGAGTCTTTCGGTCATTTTGGGTCTTTCGTTAAAGGGAAGTTGGAAATATTTTACGGGGACGACGCTTCCAGCGTCGTCTTTCATTCATAATTCTTCATTCATAATTCATAATTGGAGGACGACGCTGGAAGCGTCGTCCCCGTATTTACTTCTTCAGCCCGTCGTAAACCTCTTTCGGGATCCGGAACATCGTGCCGTGGCGGATTCCCGGCGGAACGTGGAAACGGTCGGAAACGTCCGTCCAGGTCTTGCCGCCGTCGGTGGACGTCACTGCGCCGTAGCAGTGCTTCGTGTAGCGGTCGGCACAGACGAGCCACGTGCCGTTCAGGTCCAGAGCCGACGGGCCTTCTACCCAGTTGTACGGGAAGACCTCGCCCTGCGTGGTCCACGGGCCTTCGGGACTCGGCGCGGTAGCCAGCAGGATCGTTTTCCGCTCGGGTTTCAGCGTCTCATCTTTGTAGAAGAGGAAGTACGTCCCGCCGCGTTTGGCGAGGAACGAGTCGATCACATTATGCCCCGGATCGAAAAAAAGGCGGGTCGGGCTGAACGTTTTCCAGTCGCGCGTCGTGACGCAGTACTGGCGGTGGTCGTAGCGGTCCTCGCTGCTGCCGGTTCCCGCCTGGGAAAATTTGCCCGGGACGGTGGAGGCCCAGACGATGTAATATTGGCCGCTGGCCGCGTCGAAGAAGACCTCGGGCGCCCAGACGTTGCGCGTGGTCGGCTCGCTCTCCATGACGGGGATCGCTTCCGGCTCGGACCAGTGGATCAGATCGCGGCTGGTGGCGTGCCCGAAAATGAGCTTGTCGTACCAGCCCGTGGTCCAGACGAGATGAAAAAGCCCGTCTGGTGCCTGGCAAATGCTCGGGTCGCGCATGAGCTGGTTGGGCATCGGCGGGAGGTAAGATTTTCCGCCGTTCGTTTTTTCCCAGTTCATCGCGTCCCGGCTGACGAGCAGGTGCAGGCCGTCCTCGCCGTTGCCGGTGAAGTACGAAAACGCGAAAAAGTCCTCCGCCTGAACCAGCGCGGCGGTGAAAAGGAAGGTGAGGGTGAAAATCAGGGGTTTCATGTTTAAGCTCCTTCCGGGAATTCAGGGAAAAGGTTTGAATGGGGAACTGGCTGAGGTCTTTCGGGTAAACGCCCTCGCTTTTTTCACCCTGCGGGAGAAAAAAGGCTCGCCCGCGAAGAGTTTAGGCCCCGCGGAGGGAGGAACATTTTGAAAATTGTTCCTCCCCCGGGACCTCCTCTTTCAAAAACTTTTTAATATTAGGGGACTTTTTTATTTTGTTCTGTCGAAGTAGATTTCCAGCAGCCGCCCAATGATCTGGCACCCACGCGCGTTCGCGTGTACCGCGTCCCCCATAAACCACCCATACGTCTGACCACTTTCCTGGATGTACTTCCACCACGGCGCCGTCATGTCAAAGTACGCGCACTTCTCCTCCTCGCAAACCCGCTTCATCCCGGCCCGGAACGAACCCTCCGGCGGAATGTACGCCCAGTTCTTGATGTGGTCGTCACGCATCGCTCCGAAAACCGGCGTGATGAACAGGATCTCCAGATTCGGCATCTGCGCCCGAACCTGACGGATCACGTCGCGCACCGCTTCCGGGTCCTGGCCGTTCGAAATGCCGCCGATGATCAGGAAGTCCGGCTTTTTGTCCAGAACGTACTCCTGAATGCGGTTTTCGTAGCGGTACCAGTTGCAGCCCGTGGAACTGCGGATCGAGCCGATCTTCTCGATTTTGCAGCGCGGGTAATCACGCATGAGAAGCAGCTCAAACTGCGAGCTGAGCGTGTTCCCGATGATGGAATCGCCCAGAAGTACCATGCGCAGTGAGCCGCCGTCGTGCAGACGCTTCATCGTGTTGGGGAGGTACTTGAAGCGGTCTGGATCCGGCGTGTACTCGATCGGCTTCATTTTGGCGTAAATCGCGTCGATCTTCTGCAGCGGGTTCAGCCCGGCGTACGGGTCGGCGACGGTTCCGTTCACGAGGATCCCGCCGATCCGCGCGACGCCGTTCCCGAGCGTGCGGATGACGATCATGTGTCTGTTCTCCGACGCTTCATCGTCGGGCGTTTTGTCGCATCCGAGCATTTCCTCGAACGGGATCACGCGCATTTCGAAGCCCTCCGCGGGTTTTCGGGCCGGGACTTTTTTCCACGCTCCGCCGTCCAGCGAGTACTCCAGATCCATCGCGTCCACGCCCTGAACGTCAATCAGCCCAACGTCCGTCCCGGTGAAATCGAGCTTGATCGTCTCGCCCACTTTGTCGGTCAGAAGCACGTGGCGGAATGGTTTGATCGGGCTTTCCGTGCCGGTCTGCCAGCCGGGGGTGACGTCGGCCAGCTCGTACGCGATGATCCGCCCGTTCGCGTTCGTTTCGTGGAAAAGCGGCTCCGGAAGGGTAAAACGTTCCGGCTTTTCAGGGACTTCGTGGGCGGCCATCAGCGCGTCCACAAACTGCCCGATCGCCTCATTATAGATTTTCTCACCCGCGTCGGTTGGGTGGATGCCGTCCGTGGTGAAGTCCTCGAGTTTAATCTCGCCCGCGAGGATCTTTTCGGCGGCGTATTTGGCCAGATTCAGCGTCGGGATGCCGTAATGGTCGGCGATCTTCTCGCACCACGTGATGTACTGCGGCTCCCGGTCGGCCTTGTACGCTTCAAAAAGCTCCGGCGTCAGGGCGTAAACCATGATCGTACTGTGCGTCGCCCGGTAGCGGTTGATCTGGCGCAGAAGGCCCTCGATTTGCCGGTTGACGTGCTTTTCATCGACGCCCTGGTCTCCGACCGCCAGTTCCAGAACGCAGAGGTGCCCGCTGCAGATCACCTCGCCGAAAACGGCCTGGCCGCCCGAGGTGCGGTACTGCGCGAACCAGCTCCCGAGCGGCTGCGGGTGGCGCGTCTCGATGATGTTCGAGTCGGGAAAATGCGCGCGGAAGCAGTCGGTCATTTGCCTGCTCCAGCTTTTCGTCGAGGAAAGGCCGGTCCCGAGCATGAGGTCGCTGCCGACGTAGAAAATGTACTGGTTCCCGGTCTGGTTCAGTTTGAAAAAGTACTGACTGTTGGGGATCCCGTTCCGAACGGAGAAAAAGCCGTCTTCCGCCTGCAAAACGGAGACGAAAACCAGGCTTAGCAGGAGGCCGAGCGCGACGGGGAGGTGGGTGAGTTTCATATTAACCTCGCGAGGGACTGAAAAAGAGGAACGAATCATCGACCTTTTCATTTTAGCAGATTTTTGAGGAAATTCAAGAGACGGCCGCGAAAAAACGAGAGATTTTTCCGGCAAAGAAAACAAAAAAAACGGAGCGACTTACGTCACTCCGTTTCAGTTCTGGTTAAGACGACGCTGGAAGCGTCGTCCCCGTAAACACTGTTAAACCCGTTTTCACTCGTGCTTCAGAGCCGAGAGCTGGCTGTAGTACTCGTAACGGTTGTTGATGTCGCCTTGGCCTTCGGCGAGGAACTCGTCCATCTTTTCCTGCGTGTTGAGGAGCTTCAGCGTCTTGAAGCGGTTCTGCTTCAGAGCGAATTCCTTGAACTCGCCTTCCGGAGCCTTGCTGTCAAGGTGGAACGGCGTCTCATCAGCCGGATTGTAGTGATACAGCGGCCAGTAACCGCATTTCACCGCTTCCTTCTGGAGCTCAAGACCCTTCAGCATGTCGATGCCGTGGTTGATGCAGTGCGAGTAGCAAATGATCAGGGACGGACCGTCGTGCGCTTCGGCTTCCATCAAAACCTTCAGGGCGTGGACCGGGTTGGCCGCGATCGAGATCTGACCAACGTACACGTTGCCGTAAGAGGCGGCCATCATGCCGAGGTCTTTCTTGCGGGACTTCTTGCCGTTGGCGGCGAATTTGGCGACGGCACCGCGCGGGGTGGCTTTGGAAGCCTGACCTCCCGTGTTGGAGTAAACTTCGGTGTCGAGGACCAGGACGTTGATGTTGCGGCCGGAAGCCATCACGTGGTCAAGTCCGCCGTAACCAATGTCGTAAGCCCAACCGTCACCACCGAACGCCCAGACGCTGCGCTTGACCAGGAAGCTCGCGATGTCGCACAGAGCCTTGGCTTTCGGGCAGTCGGCGCCTTCGATTTTAGCGACGAGTTTCGCGACGTTTTCACGCTGAACGGCGATTTCCGCTTCGTTCGTCTGCGGATTGTTCAGGATGGCGTCCACCAGATCCTGACCGACGTGTTCCGCCGCGCCGACGAGCAGTTCTTTCGCGTAGGAGTTCTGCTGGTCGATGGCGATACGCATACCAAGACCGAACTCCGCGTTGTCTTCGAACAGGGAGTTGGACCAGGCCGGGCCGCGGCCGTTCGCGTCTTTGCAGTACGGCGTGCTCGGGAGGTTACCACCGTAGATGGAGGAGCAACCTGTCGCGTTGGCGACGACCATGCGGTCACCGAAGAGCTGGGTAACGAGTTTCACGTACGGGGTTTCGCCGCAGCCAGCGCAAGCGCCGGAGAACTCGAAGAGCGGCAGAAGGAGCTGCGAGCCTTTCGTCTGCAGCGGGTTGACCTGGGAGCGGTCGATGTTCGGGATCGTCTGGAACGCGGCGAAATTGACGCGCTCTTCGTCGATGACCTGGAGTTTATCGACCAGGGTGAGGCATTCCTTCGCTTTCATCGGGCAGATGTTCGCGCACAGACCGCAGCCGGTGCAGTCATCCGGGAAGCACTGCAGGGTGAACTTCTTGCCGGCGAACGGGGCCTTGGCGTCAACCGACTTGAACGAGGCCGGAGCGCCTTCGATCGCGGCGGCGTCATAGACCTTCATACGAATCGCGGCGTGCGGGCAAACCATCGAGCAGAGACCGCACTGAGCGCAGACGTCGGCCTTCCAGACAGGCAGTTTCAAAGCGATCGAGCGCTTCTCGTACTGGGTCGTGGCGGTCGGGAACGTACCGTCAGCGGTCGGTAACAGGTCTTTCACGGTCAGCTCGTCGCCTTTGCCTTCCATGATCTTGCCAAGGACGTTGGTGATGAAAGCGTCGGCTTCACCAATGACGCCCGGACGACGTTCGAACGTGGACGTGACGGTGCCCGGGACCGTGACTTCTTCCAGCCCGGCCAGAGACGCATCGACGGCGGCCCAGTTCTTTTCAACGACGTCCATGCCCTTCTTCAGGTAGGACTTCTTGATGTACTCTTTAATGTGACCGATGGCGGTCTCGGCGCTCATTCCGCCGACGTTGGCCAGCGCGAAGAAGCAGGTCTGGAGGATCGTGTTGGTGCGGCGGCCCATGCCGGTCTTCTCGGCGATGGCATTCGCGTCAATGACGTAAACCTTCAGGTTCTTGGAGATGATCTCTTCCTGAACGGACTTCGGAAGGTGATCCCAAACCGTGTTTTTGTCGTACGGGCTGTTGATCAGGAACGTGGCGTTCTGCTCGGCTTTCTCGAGCATATCGACCTGGTTGATGAACTCCCACTGGTGGCAGGCGACGAAGTTCGCGCTGTGGACCAGGTAGGAACCCTTGATCGGGCGCGGGCTGAAACGCAGGTGGGACTTCGTGACGGAGCCGGCTTTCTTGGAGTCGTATTCGAAGTAGCCCTGAGCAAACAGGTCGGTGTAGTTCGAGGTGATCTTCACCGAGTTCTTGTTGGCGCCGACCGTACCGTCGGAACCCAGACCGAAGAACAGGCAGCGGGTGACGTCGGCCGGTTCGGTCTTCCAGGTCTCGTCGTACGCGAGGCTCAGGTTGGTCACGTCATCGACGATGCCAACGGTGAAGTGCTTCTTCGGAGCGTCTTTCTTCAGTTCGTCGAACACGGCTTTGGCCATGGCCGGCGTGAATTCCTTCGAAGCCAGACCGTAACGGCCGCCGATGATGGTCAGACCAATGCGGCCGACTTCATCCAGAGCGGAAACGACGTCGAGGTAAAGCGGTTCGCCGATGGCGCCCGGTTCCTTGGTGCGATCCAGGACCGCGATCTTCTTGGCGCTGGCCGGAAGAGCGGCGGAGAAAGCGTTGATGTCGAACGGACGATAGAGGTGAACTTTGACGAGACCGACTTTTTCGCCTTCAGCGACGAGGCGTTCCACGGCTTCTTCAACGACGCCGCAGCCGGAGCTCATGACGACGATGACGCGGTCGGCGTCTTCCGCGCCAACGTAGTCAAACAGGTGGTACTGACGGCCGGTGACGGTCGCGAATTTGTCCATGGTCTTCTGGACGATGGCCGGGACCGCGTCGTAGTATTTGTTGCTGGCTTCGCTGGCCTGGAAGAAGACGTCCGGGTTCTGGGCGGTACCGCGAATGACCGGTTTGTTCGGGTTCAGAGCGCGTTCACGGACGGCTTTGACCAGGGCCGGGTCGATCATCGAGGCGATCTCTTCGTCGGTCATCTGGTCGATCGAGTTGATTTCGTGGGAGATACGGAAACCATCATAGAAGTGAAGGAACGGGACGCGGGCTTCCATCGTCGCAGCGTGGGCGACCATGGCCATGTCCTGGGCTTCCTGAACGGAACCGGAGACGAGCATCGCCCAACCGGTGGAACGGCAGGCCATCACGTCGGAGTGGTCACCGAAAATGGAAAGGGCGTGGGTCGCGACGCAGCGGGCGGTCACGTGGAACACGCAGGAGGTCAGCTCGCCGGCGATCTTGAACATGTTCGGGATCATGAGGAGCAGACCCTGGGAAGCGGTGAACGTACTGGTCAGAGCACCAGCCTGAAGAGCACCGTGGACGGCACCGGCGGCACCAGCTTCGCTCTGCATTTCAACGACCTGCGGAACGACGCCGAAAATGTTTTTGACACCTTTGGCGGCCCATTCGTCAGCCAGCTCGCCGAGCGTGGAGGACGGGGTAATGGGGTAGATCGCCATGACTTCGGAACAACGATGTGCGATGTACGCGGCGGCTTCGTTACCGTCGAGCGTGACAAAACGTTTGGTCTCGGACACGATTAACTCTCCTGATAAAAAAATAATAGTGAACACCTGTTTAAGTGTATTATGATACACTGTAGGCCATATTATATTTTTTTATCCATTTTCTTCAAGGGGGGGTGGGGAGATTTTTGGCCATTTAAAGATTATTTAGGGCTCTGGGCGTCTAATTATGAATTATGATGAAGAATTAGGAATGAAAGACGACGCTGGAAGGGACTTTGGGAGTGCGGCAATACAGAAGCCGAAGGCTTCATTTGCCGCTTTCACTTAGTGACCATAAGGCGCGGCAACTAACAAGAATTTTCACGTGAGGAACGTCAAGCTCAGTTCAGCGGCAAAAGCCTCTTCGAGGCGGTATTGCCGCAAGGGAAAGCGGTGAATGCGCTGCGCGCTGTATCACCGCACTCCAAAAAAATCACTGCGGGATCGTGACCGCTTCCGTGGAGGCTCGGTTTGCAAGATTCGCGTGGACCGCCGAGTCGATCGAGTAGGTGATCCGCTGAACCGACCCATCACACATACACATCCCGAACGAACCGGCATGGGTGGAACCGAAATCGTTTTTCGGCGTGTTATAACCGGGGCGGTCCTGAGCCGGGCGGGAGGACGACATGCAACTGCGGATGGAATCGTCACAGCCACCGAAGAAGATCCCCTCGTTATCCGTGTCGTTTTTGCCGGTCTCATAATCGTCGGCCATGAGGTATTTTTCGCCGATGAGGTACGTATTCGTCGTGCCGCTGCGCACCTCGCCGATCGTCACACGGCTGAAGCGGAAGATCACGCCGTTGAATTTGTCTCGGTCGGTCGAGAAATTGAACGTCTTGGCCTCGGGGTAACTCGCGGGGGTCATGTTCGGTGCGCCGCCCCAAGAGGTTTTGCTCCCGCAGTTCCCGGCGTAGTCTCCCTTCGCCAGTTCGTGACCGCTCCCGCTCGGGGCCGTGATGTTGTACACCGCATTATGGTTGGTGCCCGTGACAAAGAGGTAATTTTTGCACGCCCGGCGCGACGGGCAGATGAAAACCGGAAGCGGCGTCTGGTTACACGTCAGAGCGCCGGCTTTTTTCGCTGCGGAAGGGGCGGCCGACGTGTTTCCGTCCGAGCCGAGCTGGAAGAGCGCGTTTTGTTCAAGAAAAGGAAGAAGTGAAAAACCGTAACTGCCCGGCTGCTTCTCGCCGAAACCCCAGTCGCTGTCGCCGACCATGCGCCAGTGCCAGCCGCCGGAGGGGTATGACTTCACCGACGATTCATGATTCAGCGCCGCCAGTCCCAGGTTCTTCAGGTTGTTTCCGCACTGCATCTGTCGCGCGGCCTCACGTGCCTGCTGCACTGCCGGCAGAAGCAGGCCGACCAGCATGCCAATGATCGCAATGACGACTAAAAGCTCAACGAGTGTAAAGGCTGAACGACGCATTTTAATCCCCAATCATGAATTATGATTTTTAAATTTGCGTGAAATTCCGATCATTGCCGCCCCCATCAGGAGGAGCAGCCATGCGGCGGGTTCCGGGACCTGGCCCGACGGGTTCAGGTTGTACGTCAAAATTCCGTCCGCGCCCAAAGACCATTGATTTGCGCTCCCAAAGTTGGGCACGATTTGCGCGAAATCGATCGTTCCCGCGGGATTCGAGCCGAAAATGGAGAACGTTTCACCGCCTTCCAGAGTGCTGGCAAGCGCGTTGGAAACGTTGATCTGCAAATCACCGCCCGTCACATTGAAAGCCCCGGCCGTCAGAACGTCGTAGGAGTCGGTGCTCACCAGGTCGAGCGCCAACGCGCCGCCGGTCTGCGAGTACGTGCCGGTCACGTTCAGGGTACCGACGGTGCCTTCCTGGTACCTGGAGTACCACGTCTCCCCGGCGCCCAGAGCGTTCACATTTTCCTGTGACGGCGTGAACCTGGCGGCAATTTCGACGGTGCTTCCCACGTTGATCAGGTCACCGCTCACCTTCTGGGAGACGAATTTTCCGCCTTCGAGTTTCAGCTCGCCGGTTTTGGTGCCGAAATTGATGTTCGTCGCGGAGAGGATCCCTGACTTGACCTCGGCGATGGCGTAACGGTCCGTCGCGTCGTCAGTCCCGCTAAACCCGATGATGAGCGTTCCGCCGAGGTACATCTGGCCGCCGTCCACGGAGAGGAGACCTTTGCCGGCATGATCGCCGCCCTGGTTCCGTCCGACGTACATGTTGGTGACGTTATAAAACGCGCCGTCGTTCAAATTCAGGTTGGCCTCGTTCGCCCCTTCGCCGATTTGGGTGAATTGGCCGCCCGAGGAAGTATTATTGTTGAAAATGACGCCGCCTTCCTGCGTCAGGGTGCTTGGGGAGTAGCCGTGAAGGACGAAGACGCTTCCGATGTTCACCCGCGCGTCACCGGTGACTGTCAGTGTGTTGGTTTTCGCGGTAGTCGTGGAACCTCCGCCGACGCCCAGCCCGCCTTTGAAATTGGTCGTTCCGCCGGAAAAGACGATCTCGTTGCTGGCGGTCCCTTCGTTTCCGATGCGCAGACGGTCGGAGATGACGGAGAGCGTACCGCCCGTGACCGACATTTTGCCGCCGTTGAGGTACATGATCTTGGCCTGAACGTCATCGCCGTCCTTGATCGTCAGTTCGTTGGTGTAAGCGTTGTAGAAGGAACCCACCTGAACCGTGTCGAGGGATTCCGGTGCGTAATTGCTGCCGTTCTCGTTCCAGTTGGCGCGGTTGTTCCAGTCGCCGCTGGCGGAACCGTTCCACTTGAACGTTTCTTCGTAAAGACGCACGAGTTTGCCGTCGTCCATGATCTTCCAGCGGGTCGCTTCACTTCCGTTGACGAGGATCTTGCTGAAATTCAGAGTCCCGACGGGATTGTCGCCGAAAACCGCGTAACGCTTTTCCTGCGTTATTCCAGCGGTATTGACGTTGACGCTGAGGTCTCCGCCCGTGACGTTGAACGAGCCGGCCGTCAATTTATCGAACGTCGTGTCGTTCGAAATGTCGATCACGACCGTGCCGGCAGTCTGGGCGTAGGTTCCGGAAACGGCCAGCGTCCCGACCTTTCCCTTCTGGTACTTGGAATACCACGTCTCGTCGGCGGCCAGACCGTTGATCTGGGCTTCCGTCGGGGCGAAGGCGTTGGTGATCTCGATCGTGCTGCCCGAGTTGGTCAGGCTGCGGTTCACTTCGCTGGTGACTAACGTTCCGCCGTTGAGCTGAAGCTCACCCTGACGAACGTCAAAAGTGAGTCTTCTCGCGGAAAGAATACCGGAATTCAGGACGACTCTTCCGTATCTGCCCTCCTGATCGGAGTCTTTTTTATTCCCAAGCTGCAGAGTGCCAGCAGTGTAAAACTGACCGCCGCTGACGGTGATCAAGCCTTTGCCGGCATTATTTCCATCCCCGTTACGGCCCACAAAAAAATAAGCATTGGCCGTGTTGTAAAACGCGCCGCCGGTCAGGTTCACGGTGGCCGGGTTTGCGCCTTCGCCCACCTGGTTCCAGGTGCTTGTGTTCACGATGACGCCGCCGGACTGGTTCAGGGTGGAAGCGCTGTTTCCGTGAATGATGAAACATTCGCCCGAGACGTTCACGCGGGCAGAGCCGCTGATGTTCAGCGTGGAAGAGACGCTTGACGAGCCGTTGCCGCCAAAACCCATTCCCCCTTTCATGTTGACGGTTCCGCCGGAAATGTTGACTTCGCTGTTCGCGCTTCCGGTGTTTCCGATCCTCCAGCGGCCGTTGGCCACGGTGAGATTTCCGCCCGTGACCGACATTTTACCGCCGTTGAAATACATGATCTTCGCTTCCAGCGAGTCGCCGTCTTTGATCGTCAGCTCGTTGGTGTAAGCGTTGTGCGACGAACCGACCTGAACTTCGTCGAGGACGTCCGGCACGTAACTGCTGCCGTTCGCGTTCCAGTTCGCCCGGGTGTTCCAGTCGCCGCTGGCGGAACCATTCCATTTGAAAGTTTCGGAGGCGAGACGCACGTAGGCGCCGCCCTCTTCGACTTTCCAGCGGGTGGTGGCGCTGCCGTTCTCGAGAATGTTATCGAAATTCAGCGTTCCGGCTGGATTATCGCCAAAGAACTTGAACGTCGTTTCGGTCGTTACTGCCGAAGCTTTCAGTTTAATGTTGAGGTCTCCGCCTGTGATGTTGAACGTGCCGGCCGTCAATTTGTCGTACGTGGTCCCGTTTGTAACGTCCATCACGATCGTGCCGGCCGTCTGGGCGTAGGTTCCGGAAACGGCCAGCGTCCCGACCGTCCCCTGCTGGTATTTGGAGTACCACGTTTCGTTTTCGGCCAGTCCGTTGATCTGATCGTCCGTCGGAGCGAAGACGGTGGTAATTTCCACCGTGCTTCCCGAGTTGGCCAGGTTCCCAGTCACCGTATTGGAGACGAACGTGCCGCCGTTGAGCTGAAGCTCGCCCTGTTTGTTAAATACGATTTTCTTCGAGGAAAGAATACCGGAATCCAGAATTACTTTCCCATACATATCTGCCGGCGCGTCACTTTTAACGTTGCCGATCTGCAATTCGTTGGCGACATAAAACTGGCCGTCATTAATGGATAGCGTTCCTTTGCCGGCGTTTGTACCGTTGTTTCGTCCCACGTAGAACGTGCCGCTGGTGTTTGTGTTGTAGAAAGCGCCGCCGGTCAGATTCACAATGGCCGGGCTTGGACCTTCACCCACCTGGGACCATCCGCTTTTGTTCAGGATGATGCCGCCGGTCTGGTTCAGGTTGGAATTATTGTTTCCATGAACAAGAAAGCAGTTCGAAACCACCAGGCGGGCAGAGTCGCTGACGTTCAGCGTCGAAGTGAGGCTGGCGTTGGTATTGCCGCCGAGTCCGAATCCGCCGTTCAGGGTCATGGTTCCGCCAGAAATGCCCAGGGTCGTCGATGCCGCGCCGCCAACACGCAGACGGTCACCGGAAACCGTCATGGTGCCGCCGGTCATTTTCATTTCACCGCCGCTGAAGTCCGCACGCCCGGCAACCGCCGCGTCGCCGTCCTGAATCGTAAGAATATTCGTGTAAGCCTGATAAGCCGTCCCGACCTGGACCGTATCCCCGGCGACAGGTAGGGTACTACCGGACCAGTTCGACGCGGTGGACCACTTGGAGTCCGTCGCGCCTGTCCACTTAACCGTCGCGGCCTGTACCGCTCGCGAGGCGGCCAAAACTAAAGAAAAAATCGAAAAACTTAAAATTAAAGCGGAAAGAGGGTTTGCTAAATTATCCCTCCCCTGCATTTTAAATTTTGATGTCATTATAAAAACTCCTTAAATCACCAGCCGGGAATCAGGCACACAGCAAAAAATCATTGCGGGAGCTGGACGGCCTGACCATCGGCACGGGAACCGAGATACCGGTGTACTTCAGGGTCGATCGAATAGGAAACGCGGTGGACCGAAGCATCGCACATCGTCATGCCGAACGTGCCGGCATGGGGTGAACCAAAAGCCTGACGCCATATATATCCGGAACGGTCTTGAGACGGATTGGCCTTGGTTCCGCGTCCCGTATCCGGGTCGGCGCCGCTGAACTGGCCGCTGTCGTCGCAGCAGCAGCTTGTTTCGTATCTGTCAACGCAGCTGTATTTTTCGCCGCAGAGGTAAGTGTTCGTCGTTCCGTCACGAATCTCGCCGATTGTGATCTCACTGCAGGAAAGCATCACACCGTCAAAATTCTGGATAGGCCAGTTGTAAGACGAACTGTCCGCCGTGGCATAAGAACCGGGATAGCCGGAAGTGTTTACGGCGTCTGTGTAGCCAAAATTACAGGCGTAGTCGCTTTTGGCGAGATGATCAGCCGAGTTTGCATTTCCCGTTGGTGGGTTCGTGGCAGGGTAAGCTTTCGGGGCGCGGCGGGACGGGCAGTAATAAAACTGCAGAGGCGTCTGGTTGCTCAGCGTGATTTTGGCCTTGTCAGGCGTGCCGATGTTTCCATCAGCCGAGAGCTGGAACAGGGCGTTTTGTTCCAGGAACGGCAGGACCGAAAATAGCCAGCCGCCGGGCTGTTTTTTGCCGAAACCGCGGTCACCATCGCCGGCCCAACCACCCATCCAGCCAGCGGAAGGAAGGTATTTGACCGTAGCCTCGTGATTCATGCAAGCGACTCCGAGTTGTTTCAGGTTGTTTCCGCACTGCATCTGTCGCGCGGCCTCACGTGCCTGCTGAACTGCCGGCAGAAGCAGACCGACCAACATTCCAATGATCGCAATGACGACCAAAAGCTCAACGAGTGTAAAGGCAGAACGGCGCATTTTAATCCCCAATCATGAATTATGATTTTTAAATTTGCGTGAAATTCCGATCATTGCCGCCCCCATCAGGAGGAGCAGCCACGCGGCAGGTTCCGGGACGCGGCTTTGATCTACCGTAAACGCGGCAGTGGGGCTGAAACTGCTCAGATCGTAGCAAAGCTGATTCACTCCAGCCGGATCCAGTTTAAGACCGGAAAGCGTCAGTGTGTTGTTCTCCGCTGAAGCCGTGACGCCCGACGTTTTACCCAGCAGGTTAGCCTCGACCCAGCTCTGGAACGCATCCTCATCATCCACGCCGGTGTAGTTGATGCTCAAGCTGTATTCTTCTTCCGGGGAGCCTGAGACGTTGATCCAGCCGCTCTGGCCCAAATTGCCGTTCGCGAAGGTGAGGTCCGAAGTCACCTCCGCGCTCGCGGTTTGGGTCGTATCGAGGCCCAGCGTGATCTGATTGTTTTCGGTGTTGATGGTCCACGGGCCCGTGACGTTCACGGACGCCGGGTTGTAAGTCAGCGCGTTCGAGGTGAGCAGGACCGCTTTGATCTCGTCCCCGATGAAAATTCCGTCGCACGTGTACCCGCTCATATCGATGTTGAGTTTGGAATTCACGGTGGCGGCGTCGGTGTTCTGGATGGTACTGAACGGAGCCAGGAAATCGCCGTCATTGTCGCACAAAGAACCCGCCGTCACGTTCAGAGTCGCCGTTGCATTGAAGGTCGAGGAACCCGCTTTGATCGTGGCTCCGGAACCGATCAGATTCAGAACGGAGGCCTGATTATTGTTCATGGGAAGCTGAATGGCTCCGTTGACGGTGATCGAACCGCCGGAGATGTTCGCCGTGGCGGCGTTCTCGATCCCGATACGCATATTGTTGCCGACTTTCAGCGTTCCGCCGTCCATATTGAATGTGGCTTTGGCGCCGGCGGCCGAGTTGCCGAACTGCCCCAGCGAGAGCCAGAGCGTGTCAATCGTGCCGTTTTCGGAAAGGTTCAGAATATTGCCTTTGCCGCCATTTCCCGGACCGGCCTGAATGATGAAGTTCCCGGTACCGTGCTGGTCGTAGGTTCCGGAGCCGGAGACGGTCATTTCGCCGTAACCATCTCCGGAGTTGTCATAGCCGACGATGAAGTCACGATTCCCGGCATAGAACGTACCGCCGGTAATTTCCAGCGTGGCGGAACCTGCGTGAAATCCGATCCAGCTGCGTCCGCTGTTATCCGAGCCATTCCCGGTGATTTTGAGTGTACCGCCGGTCACTTTGACGACGTTTCCGGGAGAGTATGTACCCGCACGGAGGTACCTGGTTTCAAGCGTACCGGTGCCGGAAACCTCAAGGTATCCGGTGGAGGTCGTGTCTTCGGCCTGGTACGAGCCGACTCGGGTCATGCCCTCATTGTTGCTGTAGCTGCTTTCTGTTTTGAATGTGCCGGCTGAGACTTTCATGACGCCGGCGCTGTGACCGGCACTGTTTCCTCGACCGATGTTGAGGTTTCTCGTCGAGGTCGTTCCGCCCGTGACGTTCAATACGGCGTCCGTCGCGCCATTAAGTGCAACGTACGTAGCGTGGATCGTGTTCGTACCGCCGGTGATGTTCATCACGGCATGGGAGCCGGCCGCGTTGCCGATAAGGAGGTCGCCGGTTGTTGAAAAGTTTCCGCCGTCGAGGTTTACCGTTCCTGAGGCGTTTGCGGCGTTACCGATCCTCATGACGCCCATGGAGGTTGTTCCGCCTGTAACATTCATCTCGGATTTCGTGGTAACGTTCGGCCCAATCGTGATGTCTTTCAGCGTGTTGGTACCGCCGGCGATGTTGAGCGTACCGGACGATTTCGCGCCGTTGCCGACGTTGATCGTGCCGTTTACTGCAGTCGTTCCGCCGTTGAGGTTCATGACACCGATCGTCGGGTAAGCGGACGCGCCGCCGGAGTTGTCGTTACCGATGTTGATCCCGCCATTGACGGTCAGTTTGCCTTCATCCTGCACCGTGAGAGTGTTCGTGCCGGGGCCGGTGCCCTGATTGTACTCGTTCAGGTTTCCGATATTGATTCCGTTGTTGAAAGACGCTTCACCGCCTTTTATGATGAAATTTGATTCAGCGACTTTGTTTCCAGAGTAAGCCATGGTGAGGCCATTGGCTTTCAAAATACCGGAACCCGAAAGAGTGAATGTACCGGAACCGCGGCGGCCGATGCAGAAGTTGCCCGCGCCAATTTTGGTAAGATCGAGCGTTCCGCCGCTGAGGTTATACGCGCCCGTGCCGTTTTCACCGATGTTGAGCCAGGCGTTGTTGTTCTGGAATGTGAGCGTTCCGCCGGTCTGGTTGATCGTACCCATACTTCCAGTACCGTTTCCTACATGAATGTCATTTCCTGTGAAGCTCACCTCTGCATCACCGGAAATATTCAAAACGCCTTTTCCGCCGTTGTTGATACCAACGTTGACCGTTTGACCAGTGAGGTCGAAGTTCGTGGTTCCGCCAGAGATGCTCAGGCTCCCCTCGGTTCCGTTCCCGATGTAGATGTTTTTGTTGAACGTGTTGGTACCGCCGGAAATCGTTCCGTCGCCTTTGTTGCCGGAGCCGTTTCCGTAGATCACTTCTCTGGCGAAGGTGTTGGTGCCGCCGGAGATGTTCAGCTCGGCCGTCCCTTTGCCCATCACGTAGATATTCTTGTTGAACGTGTTCTCGCCGCCGGTGATGTTGAGTTTCGAGACGTTGTTCTGCCCGTTTCCGATGCGGATGTCATTGTTGGAGCCATCTGCGGTATTGGCCAGAACGGTGGTTTTGCCGCCGGCCAGCGTAAGGGTCGCGGTTGAACCGGCCCCTTTGCCGACGATTACATCATATTTGAAGTTGACTTCCGCGCTGCCGCTGATGGTCAGGTTCGCGGTCTGGGAGTGGTTGGTTTTGGTGACGTCTCCGTCTTCCAGCCAGAAATTGCCGTTCTGGTTCCAGATCCCGCCGGAAACGGTCATATCGGTCTGGTTCACGACGTTCCCCGTGTTGCCGTTATCGACGTAAACGCCGACCCGGGTCGGGGCGTTCACTGTAAATGTCCCGCCGGTCATATCGAATTTGATCGGGGCGAACGTGCTGCCTTCGCCGTAGTTATTACCTCCAATATCGGCCTGCCTGTTGACCGTGATGGAGCCGTTGTTGAGCGTCAGCGAGGAACCACCCGCGACCGCCGCACGGAATCCGACATAGAAATAGTTCGCGGTCAGTGCCGCATTCGCGCCGTCGATCGTTACGTGCCCCACATTGTAACGGCCCGCGTAGAAGTTATGAGTCGTGAGCGTACCGCCGTAGAGGTTATAATAGCCAGTCGCGCCTTCACCGATGTTGAACCAGGCCGAGGAGGTGACGGTTCCGCCGTACTGATTCACCGTGGCCGCATTGCCGCTGACACCGACGTGGAAGTCCGAGCTGGTGTGATTCAGCGTGGCGCCGTCATTGATGTTGACAGTGGTCCCGTTGAATTGCATCTTGACGGTACTTAGCGAACCGGTGAGGTTCAACGTGTTATTGGTCAGCGTTTTCGCGTTGGAGTTGGTAACACTCGCGCCGCTATTAATATTAATGGTGTCCCCCGAGGCCGGAACCGAGCCGGAGCCCCAGTTGCCCGCCGTATCCCAGCTCCCATCGCCGGCATTACCGGTCCAGGTGACTTCTGCGCCAAACGCGGCCGGCAAACCAAAGGTCAAGGACAAAATGCAGGCCCAAAGGACATTTTTTCTTGCATTTTTCATAACAGTATTTGATAGTTAAAGGAATAAACTATTAATTCTATACTGTCATTATACACAAGAGTCTGAAAAAGTCATTAAGTTTCAGAGAAAAAAAAGAAAAAAAAGAGAAAAAAAGTCAAAAAATTTTCAGGAGCGGCGCGGGCCGCACTCTATACGGAGTGCGGTGATACAATCGCGCAAGCGACATTCACCGCTTTCCCTTGCGGCAATACCGCCTCAAAGAGGCATTTGCCACTGAAGCGGGCTGGATGTTCCCCACGTGAAAAACGGTGTTTGGACGCTAAAATTTTCGGTCACTAAGTGAAAGCGGCAAAGGAAGCCTTCGGCTTCTGTATTGCCGCACTCAAAAGACCGGCGAGGACGCCGGCCCTCCGTATCTTTATTTCGCGATCTCCACACAGCGGGTTTCGCGCGTCACCGTCACTTTGATCTCGCCCGGATAGCTGAGTTGTTCCTCGAATGCGAGCACGATGTCACGGCAAATCTTCGCCGCCTGTTCGTCGGTGGTGTCTTTCGACGAAACGATCACGCGAAGCTCACGGCCTGCCTGGATCGCGAAGGCCTGTTCCACACCTTTGAATTTGCATGCGATCGTTTCCAGTTCTTCCATGCGGCGGATGTACCGTTCCAGTGTTTCGCGGCGAGCGCCCGGTCGCGAGGCACTGGCGGCGTCCGCGGCAGCCACGATGGACGTGTAAGCGGACTCGACACGAAAATCATCGTGATGTCCCAAAGCTGCCATGACGACTTCACGCGGCTCGTTGTATCGTTTCAGAATGTCAGCGCCGATTTTGGGGTGGCCCCCTTCTGCCTCATGGTCGGCGGCTTTTCCAATGTCGTGTAACAGGCCGCACCGGCGGGCGAGACGTTCATTCAGGCCCATCTGTTCAGCGATCATACCGGAAAGAAACGCGACCTCGACGCTGTGACGCAGGACGTTCTGGCTGTAGCTGGTTCGGTAATGCAGCCGGCCAAGCAGGTTAATGATCCGTTCGTTTAAGTTGGGAATACCGACTTCCAGCGCGGCGGCTTCACCGATTTTCTGAATGTTCTTCTCGAGCTGCTCCTGAGTCTGTACGACGACTTCCTCAATGCGGGACGGGTGGATCCGCCCATCCGCAATGAGCTTTTGAAGTGACAGACGTGCGACCTCGCGGCGAATGGTGTCGAAAGAACTGACAATGACCACGCCCGGCGTGTCGTCGATGATGACATCCACGCCCGTGACGCTCTCGAAGGTGCGGATGTTACGCCCCTCGCGGCCGATGATCCGGCCTTTCATTTCGTCGCTTGGAATGTCCACCGTGCTTGTGACGGCTTCGGCGGTGTGCGCCGCGGAGTAACGCTGCAGGGCCGAGAGGAGGATTTCACGTGAAATGTCCTCACAGTCCTCTTTGAGCTTTTTCTCATGTCTGGCGATGATCGCCCCGGATTCCTGCTGAAGCGATTCCTCCAGATCCGAGAGGATTTTCCGCGTCGCTTCTTCTTTGGAAAGACCACTGATTTGATGAAGGGTCTGACGCTGGGTTTGGATCAATTTGTCAAGGTCAGCCGACTTTTGACTCGCCTCCTGCACCTTTTCGGCCAATTTGCGCTGGGTGACCTCGTTGAGTTTTTCCTGATGTTTGAGTTGTTCCTGCTGGATGGAGATCGCATCGTCACGTTTGTTCAGGACGCGTTCACGCTCGTGCAGTTCCTCGCGAAGAGTGCGCAGTTCTTTTTCCGCTTCCTCCTTGGAAATGAGTTCCTTCTTTTTGATTTCGATTTCAGCGTTCTGGATCTTGATCTCGGCTTCTTCTTCAGCCTTTTTTTGAATTTCCTTCGCTTTGGTTTCCGCATCGGCCAGGCGCATTTTATCGGTCCAGCGCACAATGAAGAACGCGAGGAAAAAACCTACTATGAAAAACCCCAAATAAATTACCGGCCCCGTCAGTGAGTCCGGATTGGCCAGGGGATATATTAACCCCAAAGCCTGGTCTATTTCAACAGGCAAATACATATAAACCTCGTTAAACAAAATAGTTTTATTTAAAACATGAAAATCCCCGTGGGCAGAAAAGCGAATGGGATCTCCATGGGCTACAATGAAATGGTTTGTCGTTGGGTTCAAAAATCCAAAAACAAAAATCCTATTTTATTTTACCAGACTTTCAGGGAATTTCAACGGGTGGCCCGTTTGTTTTCAGAAAAAAATGAAAAAAAGATGAAAATTTACTCCCCTGCGGGTGAGATGGAGGCTTTCAGGTTCCTCAAACGTCTCGCGCAGACTTCCGCCACCCGGTCATTTCCGTCCTGCCTCGCTCCGTCCCCGATCCTGGAAAGCCACCCGGGGATCTCGTCGGTCGTGAGGTGCGCGGCGGCCGTCGGGAAGTACTCGAACGCCTCGTCCCAGCGGTGAAGATCCATCAGTGACTCCAGAAGCGTGAACGCCGCGTACTCTTTGACCTGGTCGCTGCTGGCCTGCGCACCGAGGCGTAAAAGCGGGAGACTTCGCTCCGGTTCGTGCATCCGGTTCAGGACCCAGCCCAGGTAGGCGGCACGCTCGGGCCGGTCGGCGAGTTTTTCCGCCCGGGCGTAGTACGTCTCGAGATTTTCCGGCTCGTTTTCTGCCGCGATTTGGAAAATGCGCCAGATGAGCCGCTCGCCCAGATAGTTCCAGTCGTCCGTTTCGGCAAACCAGTCCCAAACTTCGGGAAAATCCGGCTCCAGGATCCCCTTGTAGGTGGAATCAACGAAGATCCAGATCACCCCCTGGCGGCTCTGGGCGTTTTTCGGGGCGGTGCGCAGTTCCTCGCGCAGAAGATTTTGGACCTCCTCTTTCCGGTCCTGCGAGTACCACAGACGGACGAGATCCTGGAGGAACCTGCGGCGCAAAAACCCGTCATCGGGGAAGGTCAGGCCGCGCAGAAGGGCTTCTTCCAGTTCTTTCTCGCACTCTTTTCCGCGCCCGGCGTAGTAACCCGCCCTCGCCTCCCAGTACTGCGGCGAGTTTTCGGAGACTTTTTCCTTCTCGCGGATCTCCTTTTCAACGACGCGCTGGCCGGTAAAAGCCTGGATCTGGCCCGCGTGGCGGTAGTTCATCCTCCCGCACTTTTCGGCCCATTCCTTCTCTTCGAGCATCCATTTCTGGGTTTCTTCCGGCCGGTTCATGGCGCGGCAGACTTCCGTCAGTTCATGGCGAAGCGCCGCCTGGAACCGGTTCCGGATCGTCTCGTCGGAAATCAACGCCGACGGTGCGGAGTAGTTCATTTTCTCCCGTTCGATTTCGTCCTGGGTCAGCGGCGTTTTCAGGGCCTTGAGCAAAAAGTCGTAAGCCGTTTCGAACTCGCCCACGTTTGAAGGGATCAGGAATTGGGCGGTCGTGAGAAGAGCCACAGCGTGCGCCGGCGGGCAGCCCCGGACCCACGTCAGATCGCGGTTTTCAAGGACGCCCGGTTGGGCGCTCACGCTCAGGACCGTCTTGAGAAACGCCAGCAGCGCGGCGGTTCGGGCGGGTTCGTCCGGGGCGTTTTGGACCCCGGTCTGAAGCGCGTCGAGCAGCTCGCCGATTTTACCCGCGTTTCGGAACGCCTGGATCCGCAGCTCGGTCCACGGATTCCGGTTCCACGTCAGCGGGAAGGGAACGGGGGCGGGACTGGGGTCGGCCTCGGGAACGGACTTGGAAGATTTCCTGGAAAAGGCCTCAAAGTCCTGGAAGCGCGCGTCGATCCAGAGACGGACCGTTTCCGGATCGGTTTTCAGTTCACTGGGGAAAAAATCCTGGAGCGAAGGATTCCCGACGGCGAGCTGGGGAAAACGCTCGGCCAGATGCCGGGCCAGCGCGGGATTTTGGAGGGTTTTACTGGCCCAGTGGGTCAGTCCGTAAAGCGCGCCGGGTTTGGGATTTTCCATCGCGATGAATCGTTCCAGCGCCGCCAGCGCCGCGGCTTCGTCCCCGCTTCGGGCCGCTAACTGGAAAATTCTCAGTTCATCCGCGGCGGTCTTCTCCGGTTTCGCCTGGAGTTCCGCGAGCCATTCCAGCCGGTCTTTTTCCTCAAAGACCAGCCGGTTTACGACGTCACGGTCCACGGTGTACCAGTCGGTCTGCGCGTGAGCGGCCGAAACGAGGAAGAGGACGAAAAACAGGGGGAACGTGAGGCGCATGGGTTTGGCTCCTTGGGGAAATTATGGTGCTGAGGTGAATACTAAAAGGAAAGTTCAAAACCCCCCGGTTAAAACTCGAGGCCCGGCCCAGTTCAAACCTTTCATTTAAACACGGATTTTCACGGATTCAATGGATTAAAAGGATTTCGTTTTGGGGGAGTTTAAATCTCGAAAAAGGGTTTCATTTCTTTAAAAAAATCCGTGAAAATCCTTTTAAACCGTGGAAATACGTGTTTAAATTGAGGTTTGGATCAGGTGGTTCTTTCACTCTGGGAAAAGGGGTTTCATCCCGGATCTACCTCTCGAAGTACCGGTAAACGAAACGCCCGTCCGGTGCGGCGTCGCCTCGGTGGTAGAAGTCCAGGATCTCGCCTTCCTCCGGCGAATTGTCGGCCCATTTGAATCTCAGGTCGATTTTCTTTCCTTTCTGGCCGATCAGCTCACGGGGGATTTGGATCTCCAGCCGGTTCCCGTCGATTTTCATCGGGACACGGGCGAGTTCTTTCCAGTTCCAGCCGCCGCCGGCCGCGCAGACTTCCAGGATCGCTTGACCGTCGGCGGGTTTGAGCCGGTTCACGACGTACTGGAAGTGGTTCCAGTGAGGCGCGGCAGTCGGTGAATCGTCGAACGCGACGGAAATGAAAAGCCGCATCCAGGCGGGGTCGGTCGGGGGCGTGAGCGGGGCGGCGCATTCGGCCGTGAACGTGAGCGTTTCCGCGTCGTGGGTGACGAAGCACTCGACGAAATCGTTCCGGCCGGTCTGGTTCACGTAGTGGGTCGAGCCGCAGCCCGCCGCGTCGCGGGGCGTTACGTCGTTTCGGGCGTCGCGGTAAACCGGATCTTCATCGGCGGCCCGTTGGGGACGCACGCCACGGAACCGCCGCACGCCGTTGACGAGCTGATTGTAAAAATGGTCGCGGAGGATCCCGGCGGACGGTTCCGTGTCGCGGCTGAATTCCGGGGAATATTGGTCCGGAAACGCCGTCTTTTTTCCTTGCCAGATCGGGGCTTTGTCGGCGGACCACTCGTTCCAGCCGGTGATGAAAAGGTAGTCCGGGTCGATTTTTTGAGCATAGTTGAGCTGCTGGGCAAAATTTTCGCCCCAGATGAACCGGTTCGGCTTGCCGCGCCTCGGGTTCCGGTCGGCGGCGAAGCGGAGTTTTTCGCCCGGTTTCAGTTCCGCCTCGGTTTCCGGGCCCATGTAGGCGCGGCCGAAAACGTTCTGGTCGTTCATCGCGGCGAGTCCTTTGTGTCCGTCTTCGGCGAGCCACGAGTGATTTTGAGCCACGCCCGCGGCGCACATTTCAAAGGTTCCGTCGGGCTTGGGGCCGTACGCGTGCTGGGGGAACGCTTCCAGCCAGCACCAGGAATTCGGCCCGATGGGCCCGGCCGTGTAGGATGGCTGGAGCGGCCTGAACGTGAAGAACCGGAGGATCTCCTCCCAGTCTTTGCGGTCCTCCTCTGAGGCGTTCGGGTCGTTGATCCCGGCCAGAACCACCGACGGGTCGGCGTTCACCAGCGGGCGGCCGTTCCAGTAGAACCAGAGGTCACGGAATTTCCCCGGCTTGTAAATGTCGCGGTAAAGCTGAAGGAGACTCACGCGGACGTTCGTCTTTTTCCCAAACGGGAGCATGTACGCGAATTTGGGAGTCCGGAACCCGTCGCGGCGCATGGAGGACCACGTTTTCAGAAGCGTCCAGGTCGAGTCCATCCACGTCCACGTTCCGTTCGTCGCGTCGAAAACCACCACGTCGATCCCCGCCTCGCTGAGCAGCTGGGCGTGACGGCGCGAAACCCACGGGTCGGTCGTCCGGTAAAAGCCGAAGAGCGGCTCGTCCCAATGATTTCGTTGGTGGTCCACCCCCCAGTGTGGATCGTCCGGGCGCGACTCGATCCCGGGATTTTCCCGGATGATCTGCGCATTATTCCGCGGCTCCGTTCTGGTGACGAAATTTTCGTGCCACGTCCAGTAGAAGATCCCGACGTGCTTCTGGCGCGGGGGACCAAACGTTTTGGACGTTCCGAGCGTCCGGCCCAGCTCGTCCATCGCGTCCCAAGTGTCGGCGAAAAGGTCACGATCCTCGAACGGTTTTTCGGTCAGATTTCCGTCCGGGTCAGATAAAAAATCGGTCTCGGCCGGGGCCAGCGACGGGGCGGAGTACCACTCGTAAAGCTCCATCGGCCCGGAAAAGGGGAAGGCGGTCCCGGAAACTTCGACCGAAAACGTGTACGCGCCGGGAATTGGCTCGCCGTTCAAAAAGCACTGTACGCCCTGCGTTTCGCCGGGGCACTGCCAAACGCCGACCGCTTCGGTCGCTTCGTCCAGTTCCCAGTAATAATCTCCCGCGGGAACCTGCTCAAATTCGAGCGAAAGAGTCTCATTATCGGGGAAATCCACGAAAGTTTCCCGGGCGATTACTTTCCCGGCCCGCGATTTTTCTGCAGAACCCGCCCACGTGTAGAGCGAAAGGCGCAGCGTCCCGATCGAGTTGCTGTAGCTCGGACAGGTGACGGAAATTTTGTGAAATGGAAGCTCGGTCGAAAAACGTTCACCGGCGTTTTCGCCCTCCTTGATGCGGACCGCATGGTGTTCGTCCGTCGTGGGGTAAAGCTGGAGGAGCGCGTAGTACGGGCCTTTTTCCTGCGCGAAAGCGAGGGTGGAAAGGAACAGAACAAGTGAAAAAAGGAATGGTTTCATTGGGGCGGGCCTTGATTGGACTTTGGAAAACGGCTGGTGATCGGGAGAGCGCACTACCTCAGTGACTCCATAAAAACCGCACGGGAAAAAGGATTGCGGGGCGTCGAAGTTTCACGAAGCAGAGGACCATTTGTCCCGTTCAAAAAAATACCAGGAATGGGACCGGAACACACACCGAAAATTTGCATTTGGGTTTCGTTCATCTGGAACCGAATGCCCAGCTCACGGAATGGAATGGTATCCATGGCGGGCCAATTCCCGGGCATGAGATTGGTCTCTTTTTGAAGCCGTGCCAGAAAAGAGCGGGAAATAGTTCCATTTTCAAGCTGGAAGGTCCCTTCCGCCTGAATCAGATGCGAGCCGTCAAAACGGGCTTTTGTGATCTCAAGTATTCCGTTGGAGCCGGTCAGGACTTTATTCGGGATGAAAAAAGCAGCGTTCACCCTGCTGAAACGTCCGCGAAAAACACCGCTCCATCGGCTGAAACTCTGCTGAATTGCAATGGAGCCAATGAATCGACAGTCCGGACCCATGGATTGAAGCATTGGGAAAAGAGATTGCAAATATATGACCGGAATCCCTTGCGTATCGGTCGCGAGTGTCGCCTGCATGACTTGCGAGGAGTTTTGGACGATTTTTCGGAGAGTCAGTTGGACCTGTGCCTCACGCCCGGAATCCGGAACAAAAAAATGGATGAAGGTCTTCGGAACACCATTTTCCTGTGAAATCCGAAGCTCCGAACGCTGGAGTTCCAGGGCGTTTTCCTGAAATCCGACTTTGACAGGGCCCTCAACCTGAAGAAGGATTTCAGAGTTTTGGAACGATTTTTTTCCGTAAGGGGAATCCGTCAAGATCCTCTGATGTGTACGCCATAGCGGTTCAAGGCACTGCGCGTCCAGAGTCAGTTCCGGGAAAACCCATTTCGTCAGAAGAATTTCTTTCCCTTCGTGGATCGTTTTGTATTGAATCCAGTCAACCCAGGGGGCGGAGGCGAGAGGAAGGTGACTTCCGTCAGCAGCAGCCCCGGGCTGGAAAACGGTCAGACCTCGAATTCGCCCCTGAGATGGTGTATGGTGTACGATGCCCGTAATTTCAACAGGAAGACCGAGTTGGGATTCGGCAAATGAAGCGTAGTTACGAACATAGAATTCGGTCTGGCGGTAAATGCCGAGCAATAAAAGATACAAAGTCGGCAAAAAACCGCAAAGGAAGAAAAGCGTCAGTAAAAAGAAACGTTTGGACATAATATTCGATTAATACTGACAAATCTTTTGGGGTTCCTAGTGATTTCGACTCAAATCCTCGAAAAGTTTTACCCTCGCCTTCAGTTCTTCCACAGAATCCCCGCCGAATTTTTCGACCAACGCGGAGGCCAGCTCGAACGCAACCACGTTTTCCACCACAACACTTGCCGCCGAAATCGCACAGACGTCGCTACGTTCCCAGCAGGCAGAAACAGGTTCGTGCGTTTTGGGATTGATCGTAGGCAGACCTTTGCGAAGCGTCGCGATTGGTTTCATCGCCGCACGGATCACAAGCGGCTGAGCGTTTGTCATTCCGGCTTCCAGTCCACCCGCGTGGTTCGTTGGGCGTACAAAACCCAGGTTCCGGGTTTCTGTTTGAGCAGGGTCGAAGCCGATCGCGTCGTGAACTTGAGAACCGGGAAGTGTTGCAGCTTCAAAACCCAAGCCGATTTCAACGCCTTTGATCGCCTGAACAGCCATGACTGCCTGAGCGAGTTTCCCGTCCAGTTTCACATCCCACTGCGCATGGGTCCCAAGCCCAAAGGGGAGTCCGAACGCTCGTACCTCGATGATTCCCCCAAGCGTGTCGCCGTCCTCTTTGGCAGCGTCGATTCGCGCTTCTGCTTTTTTGGTGGCGGCTTCATTCGCCAAAGAGAAAAGTGAATTAGCGTCACGGAACCGGCGCATCTCCTCAATGTTTTCCGAACCGAGACAATCGGGAAGTTCCACCTCGGCCACCTGAACGACGAATCCAAAAACGGAAATCCCTACTTGAGCCAGAAGCTGACGCGCGAGGCCACCGGCTGCGACTCGTGCCGCAGTTTCTCGAGCGCTGGCCCGTTCCAGGATCGCTCTCATACCAGACAGGTATTTACGCGAACCACTTAAATCACCGTGGCCAGGACGGGGTGTTTCCAGATCGGGAAGATCGGGAAGACGATAATCACGATTTTTGACCCAAAGGGCGATGGGGCTGCCGATCGTGGTCATACCCCAAATCCCCGTGAGGATTTCCGCCGTATCGGTTTCGAGTTTCTGGCGACCGCCGCGCCCATAGCCACCCTGACGGCGTTTCAATTCGTAATTAATGATTTCCGGGTTGATTTCCAGCCCAGCCGGAAAACCATCAATCAGGGCCAAAAGCCCTTTTCCGTGCGATTCACCCGCAGTGTGGTACGTCAACATTTAACGTTCGTCCTTCCGATCAGTACATCTCCGTCTGGCGTTTTTTCTTTTCAATATTGACAGGAATTCCCGCCACTTCGCCCAGTTCCATCAGGGCGGTACGCATATCTTTCTGCATTGTATAAAGCGAAAGCCTTCCGTCGGTTGTGTGAACAGAGGATTCTTCCGGCATGGGCATTGGATTTTCGGTATCCATAGAACGGGACGGGCGAGTCCGTTTGGGAAGCCCTGCACGGTCATACATTGAAGAAATACCGCTGATTTGGCGGGCGACTTTCGTAAATTGGGTGTTTCCTCCCTGCATCTTGACCAAATTGGAATCCCTGTTCGTGAAGATCCAGTTGAACGCCAACGCAATGGCCTTGGTTCTCTGCTTCCAGAGCCGAATCTGGAGCGCTTCTTCTTCCGGGGTCATCTGGACCGAGGCACGCATCATCGCGGGACCGCCACCCATTTCGTCGCCGTTCATATTTTCCTGGAAGTTGAAATCGGTGTTGTACTCATAAATCATAAACGAAAGGAAGAGTTTCGTCATGATTTCGACGATTTCGTTTGGTTTCTTTTTCAAATCACGCAGAGTGTCTTCCGAGATTTTAAGCTTCGAAAAGGCGAGCGCGGCCATGATCCTGCGCTCCATGTCACGACGGAAGTAGGGACTTTCCAGCGGCTTTGTCTGTGTCGTGGCAGAATCAAGAAGCTTGACGGCATAATCATTTTTCGGACCAGGCAGACCAATGTTTCCAAGCGCCTCAAGGGAAATACTCCGCATCCACTGGGTTTCCGGAGTACCGATCGCATCACCTTTGGCCAGTGGCGCAAAAGCGTATTGGGCGAAAATCTTCGCGAGTTCCTCCTTTTCTTCTGATCGAAGGTTCAATTCCCTCTGGTCCTTTTGATCTTTCAGGTTCCGGGGATTCTGCGGATTTACGTGCAGCGCAAGACCACTTAGGGCTGCAATTTGAATCGCTGGTTCGGTACTCTTGAGCAGTTCTTTGAGGAAGGGACGCGCCTTGGCATACGGCGTGACTTTGGGCGAGAGCGAGGAATTCAGCTCGCCGATCATAATGACTGCATTGATCCGAACGACCTGCTTTTCCTTTCCTAAAGCCACTTCTTTGAGCTGGGCAAACATTACGTCCGCAGCAATTTCGCAAGCTTTCTGCCCGTTCTCCGACTTGGAAAGCCGGTCGAGAAACTCATTCAGTCCCTGCTTCATGGCACTAATTTGAGTTGTGTCGCTCGACCAGAGGGAAAGCTGCGAGGCGAAAAGTTTTTCGAAGATTTTCCGGCCTTCTTTGTCCGGGTCTTTGTCCATGACACCAGATGCGCGAGTCCAGTACTTGGAGCTGTAGTCTGCTTCCTGTCCCCAAACAGACTGCGCGGTGAAACTGGTCAGGCCGAGAAACAAAATGACGGCGTAAAGGAAATATTTTTTCATTGTTTTTCGATTCGTCTGAAAAAATCCAAAACTCCCATAGACAAAAAAACGTCTATCAGGTAAAATCTTCCTGAAGCTGAATTACAGGATTCAGCCATTTTCCCAATATTTTATAGAATACACCGAAAAGAGAAAAACGTCAAGCGTCTATTCCTCAAAACGGCCAAAAAAAGAGAAAAAATTTACTATTTCAGGAAATTCATGATTAAAAACGAAAAAATTTACGCAAACTCCCTTGTCGTTCCGTTTGTTTTGTTTCTCGTGTTGGGAATGGTCGAGTCCCAGGGCTTGGGAGGAACGCTCACATACCCACTGGCATATTCCATCAAAATTTTGCTCGTTGGAATTCTTTGCCTTTGCTGTTGGAGGTACTGGGTCCGCCTGTTTCCGCTGCAAGTGACCGGGAAAACCGCTCTGGCGCTGGTGCTGGGCGTCCTTTGTACTGCGCTGTGGGTGGGACTCGCGGCAGTGCCGGTCACGAACCCGTTTATGAATACTGAAACCGCTCGTGCGGCATTCGATCCGTTCGCGGCGGAAAACGGGCTTTCGACTGCACTGGCGTGGGGGTTCTGGGCCATTCGCATGATTGGCCTGGTACTTGTCGTCCCGTTAATCGAGGAAGTCTTTTTGAGAGGATTTCTGCTTCGTTGGGTTCAGGGAGGCGACTGGATGGAACTGGGAATCGGTGTAATGACCCCACTGGCGTGGATCGTACTGGTATTTTACGCCGTGGCCACCCACCCGGAAATCATCGCGGCAATCGTCTGGTTCAGTCTGGTGACGCTTTACGTATGCAAGACCAGAAACCTCTGGGATGCCGTGGCGTTTCATATAGGAACCAACGCGGGGCTCGGCCTTTGGGTACTGTTTTCCGGTCAGTGGGGACTGATGTAATAGCCTACAGTCCCCTGAAATCTCACGTCAGTCGTGGAATTCAACGACCAGTTCCTGAACTTCGTCCAATGCCGGAACGTCAATTTTCAGGACGAAGATCCCTTTGTTCGGGTTTTCGTCCGGCGTTTGCGTGGTTTGGGCGACCTGGAACTGAACGTCTGGATTGGTAGAACTGGCGATTTGCGCACGGAGCGTTTTACCTTCTTTCGTTAAAATGGCGGTCTTGCCGTTGTCCGTCAGTTCAATGGCTGCCTGCGTGTGCATTTGCCACGAGATGGTCTGAACGGAATCATTCACTCGTTTGCCGAAAACGTCCTTGATACTGACCGTCATGCGGGACCGATCCAGAACAACTGTTCGCGTGGCGGAAACAAGCTGGTCTTTGTACGCCTCCGACAAATCCGCAGTTGCGGAGCCTTTTTCGGGCGTCGATTGAAAATCGGTGATTTTCGCCATCGCCTTGGGGTTCTGGTTTTGTCCGTCGATCAAAAGTGTATTGTGTCCGTGCGTATTGAGACGGTAGTACGTCCAGCGGAGTTTGCCGAAATAGCCGGGCAGGTTATAATTATCCGCGCCGAGGTCGATCGCCCAGCGAACACCGTTTTTGACCAGAATGAACGAGCCGAGGTCATGATGGCCGTGGTTGACGGCGTTGCTTCCCGCCTTGAACCCGACGTAAAGGGCGTTTTGGTCAAGCCATTTGGAACGCATCGTCGCGATTTCGGCCTCACGGAAATAAAGGTCCAGCTTCATTTCCTGCAAGTTGGCGCGCTTGGGCGAGTAGTACCAGATGTTCGTCGGGTAAAGGCTCGTGTCGGCGTGTGGCCGATCTGCCGAAAGTGAGACGAAATTATTGGTTTTCGTCTGGATTTGTTCCCGCTCGAATTCCGCGTAGAACGGATTATTGTATCTGTCCGCCAACCAGAAGTGCATACTGTTGGAGATGATCGAACTGCCAGCGTCGGCGAAATTAAAGGCGCCGCCTTCTGGCGTGGATAAAGCCATCTGGGAATCGACCGTCATGTCAAACCCCTGCACGTTCGTGATCCCGAAATCGGACCCCAGCGACGCTTCCAGCGTGTTGACCAAAAAGGTCGTGTAGAGAAGCGTGTACTGCCAGTAACCGGGGCCTTCTTTCCAGAGTCCGTCCGGCGCGAAGGACGCCATTGCTTTGGGAACGGTCGTGATGGACAGATGAAGGATTTTGTTCGCTGTATCCCGTTTTTCAGGCGGCAGAGCGTCCGCAATCGCCAGCGCACCCATGGCCATACCGCCGTTGCAGACCTGATTCCAGTTGTAAGCGGAATTACGCCAACCCCCATGGGTCAAACTCGGCACGAGCCCTTTCTCATAGATGGAATTGACCAGAAGTTCCTTCTCGCTCTCCGTCAGGTCATCGAAAAACCAGTCGTAGCCGATCGCGAAGGCCGCCGTCATTTCTGCCGTGTCGAGAAAGTGCGATGGGTTCCAGTCCGGAAATGCAGCGGCTGCTTCAAGCTCTTTGACCGCTCGGGTCTTGTACTCTGTTTTTTTGGCCGCATCGTCCGTCATGCGATAGGCGCCCGCCAAGGTCAGAACTTTTTTCAGGCATCTGCGGCTTTGAGTCAGCAGACGCGGCCCGATGATAATATATTCAACGGTCTGCGGATTTTTTACCAGTGCATCCGCTTCCAGCATCTGATTTTGAAGCAGCTTTTGCAGGAACTCATCCTTCTGAAGAAGTTCTTTGACTTCGGCCTCACGCTGAGATGACGCCAAAATCCTCGGGTGTACCGGATTGAGCCGGGCGAAGTAATCAGGAACAGACTCTTCGGCAAACGCCAGGTTACTGGCCAGGCAAAAGGCAAAAAGCAAAATCATAAAGGCGGGGTTAATGTGGGTTTTCATGATCAACTCCAGTACGAAAGTATGGCGAGTGTGGGGACGACACTTTCAGTGCCGAATGAAGGAGCCATTAAAGATCGGTGGTTTAAGACGACACAAGTACGCCGTCCCAAAATATGAAACTACTCGTTCGTGAACGCGATCCTGCGAAAATCTGCGCTCGCAAACTCTTTTTCCAGCGCTTCCCGAATTTGGCGTGCGCAGGTCTCGTAAACCTCAATTGAGCAGCCGAATGGATCAGGGATCCCTCCCGATTTCTGCGCCAGAATGAAGATTTTGTACGAAATTTCAGGCATGATGCTCATAAGCTGCCGTGCGTGGGCGGGGGTCATGCAGAAAATCCGGTCAGCGTATTCAAGGAGTTTCGGCGTTATCGGGTGGGAAATATGCGAGGCGAGGCTCAAGCCCATGGACTCGACTACCTTCCGTGCCTCTGGACTTGCGGGAGAGTAGTCGTTCGCGGCGATCCCGGCTGAAAGAAAATGAATTCCTGTTTCCTGTTCCAGATTGTCCGGGTGAATTCCTCTTTTTTTTGCTAAAATGTCACGCGCAATCGCTTCTGCCATCGGACTGCGGCAAGTGTTGCCGGAACAAACAAAAAGGAACAGCGGCTGGGCGAAGCGTTCCAGTTGGCTGTTTGAAATGAACCCCTCACGGAGTACCCGAAAGATGTTCGAGTTTTTCGCGAACATCAAAACGGAAGAGGCGCGTTTCAGAACAGAATCGCCATCATCGAAAATAAGGTCCACTTTATCGCCAATGGACTTCACGACTTCCATGGCCGAAGTGCAGTCGATCTGCCCGTGAAGATTCGCGCTTGTAAGTGCGATTGGAAAATCAGCCGCCTTGAGGACCGCCAGTGTGAATTCGTTCTTCGGGACGCGTACTCCTATGGAATCCTCGGGCATGATATAACGCCGGACAGATTGGGGGATTTTATAGATTTCGCTTTCTGGAAAATCCGCATTGAGAACAAGCGTAATCGGTCCGGGAAACAATCTGCGGGCCAGACGTTCCGCTACCACGGACACTCGGGGAATAAATGAAGAAATTCGATCAATGTCAGAAAAAGCGAGAGTGAACGGGTTCTTTTCAGAGCGATTTTTGGCGGCGAGAAGGTGTTCCACGACCGCCTGATCATCGGCACGGACGGCAATTCCATAAACTGTCTCCGTTGGCAAAACGACCAGCCCGCCATTTCTCAGGGCCTCAACCGCGGATTGTACTGTCTGCTCGTCAAAACCCTTTTTTTGAAGCTGAACGACTCGGGCTAACATCCATTTTCTCCCTAAGATTTCAGTATAAAATAATCCAGTGGGAAGAATGGGAGCGATGAGAAACCATGGGAGAAATGAGACTTGACCAATCAACTCCCTTTTCTCATTTTTCTCCCATTCTATTCATTCCTTTTTTTAAAGCGAAAATCTGAATCTACTTTTTTGGAGGCTCAAATTTGGGAGCGGTCGTTTCCATTTCGTCCTCATCAACCGTTGATTTGTTGGAGGAAGAAGGAGAGCCAGAACGCGATTTCGGGGAAGAAACGGACGATGTGTCGTTAATTTCCGACGTGATGTCCGTCACGACCGACGAAACCTCTTTCTTGAAAGCCCCAACGGTGCGCTGAAACTCGGAATAGTATTTCCCGAATTTACGCGCCATTTTAGGCAGATCGCCGCCAAAGAGCAAAACCGCGAGAAGGCCGATGAAAAACATCGACCCCATGTCAAACATTCCCAGGATTACCGCGGTATTTATTTCCGGAATGAGATTCATTCTGCTTCTTTCTTCGTGGAATCCACGTTTTCGTCTTCCACGTCTTCCTTGATTTCCTTCATCCCTTTTTTAAACTCCGTAACACTCTGGCCGAACGAACGGGCGAGAGTTGGAAGGCGTGTACCGAAAAGAAGCAGGGCGATGAAACCGAGGATGAGGAGTTCATTCGTTCCAATACCAAAAAAAGCAAGCGGAAGGTTCATATTTAATCCTTTCTATAATCAGTAAATGTTAATTTTACGTCAACCAAATAGACATTTTACCGGAAACCCTGCCAGATGTCAAGTATTCGGAATGATAAAAAGTGGAAATTTTTGGAAAAATCTGGAATTTTTAGAGAAAATGCTTTTTAAGCCCTGTACACACTCATCGTTGCTGACGGCTGCGTATTTCGGTAGAAGAAACGTCTTTTCGGAATATTTCTTCCGGGACTCCATGGCAGATTTTGGCCAGTGTTCCGGGGACCCGGTCAGGCTGAAACGTCTCAAAAAACTTTCCTGAAGATGTGGATTTCACTCTGCCAAAGACCAGAAAGCGAGCTCCTGTCTCTGAAATCCTGCGAAGGGATTTTTCAAGCAGGATCGGCTCGTCGTGATGATATTTCGTGTCGGCGATCCTCTCGAGTGTGTCCATCCCCACGATGAACGTACGACCGGGAAAGGCTTCCGCCTTTTGTTCAAAAAAGGGGAGCCCTGAAAGAATGACACAGTTGCCGCGAAATGCCGGTTCAGCCCAAATGCGCTCAAGACGTTCGGAAATCGTAATGTAGTCGAGCGGTGGTTTATCGGCATTCAGAACGGCCAATTCCAACGCTGGCGGTTTACCGAGAAGCCTTTGGGCGCAGGCGTGCATCATTCCGTGCCCCGAGTGGATCGGAGCGTAGGAACCGGGAAAAATACTGTCAATTTGAGGAGAGAGAGTTTCGGAGACGGAACCGTCCCGATGAAGTTCCACAAAAGAAAGGGCTCCCGTCAGGACCTGACGCCAGGCAACCGGTGCCGTGCAGTCGTTCGTCGGCTTGTGACTGGCTGGCAGGATGCCGCAGAATTCCGAGACCAGATCCAATGCCCAGTCTGTGACGATTTGCTCTTCCTGTGTACGGTCGGCCTTGTCTTTGGCAAGCTCCAGGGAGTAAGAAACGGTTCGTTCGGCAGACTGGAAAGCTGCAAAAGCCCGATGTTCACCGCGATGCTCCCGCTGGGTTGCCAGCGTTGCCGTCAGTGAGAACCCAAAAACCGAATCGTCCCCCGGAGTCAGTTTTCGAGCCTGGTACCAGGCCATGGCTGCGATCCGGCGGGCCGTCGGTTCGGAACAAAACTGTTCGGGCCTGCGCCCCAGAAAAGATGTCATTGCCTCGGCACTGTAAGGAACACGGGCTTCCAGGACCGTTCGAGACGCGCCGGGAACGGAGAGCAGGGCGGAAAGGAGACCACTCCCACCGCCAGAACAAACAAAAAAGCCGCGACCCACGGAAGCGTGAATCGCAGCTGCTTTTTCAAAGTTCGTCATTATGAACTCAATCAAACATCGTCATCGTCGTCATCATCGCCGAAAACGTCTTTTTTGTCTGCTTTCGGGGCTTCGACTTCGTCATCATCGTCGTCGTCATCATCGTCACCTGCAGCGGGCGTATCATCGTCATCATCGTCACCTGCAGCGGGCGTATCATCGTCATCATCGTCACCTGCAG